>Ga0325405_1003191_pt1 | contig 16899 bp, 9 predicted proteins | sample PopdelMetagenome_21_FD_205663 | JGI IMG/M metagenome (GOLD analysis project Ga0325405, IMG submission 205663) | Populus deltoides microbial communities from Bellville, Georgia, United States - Xylem-Control-R2 | ecosystem: Host-associated > Plants > Phyllosphere > Stem > Wood/Secondary xylem...
TTTTATATATGTGCATAAAAATGATTTCAAAGAATAATAATTGAGACTTGCTATAACAACTATAGTGAGTTTTTACTTCAAAAACAAAACTTCTCATAAAAATATATTTTTTTCATAAAATGAAAAACAAATGCAAGGATAAGAAAATTTGGTTTTCGTTTAAAGTAAAACATTTTTCCTTTCCAGTTTAAATCATTATATTTTTTTTGTGGGTATTTGTTTCTTATTGTTGTTACTTTTTATTCAATGAACTGCATTGCTAATAAAAAAACCATTTTATTCTTAAAAAACAAATAAAGACAATTTTGACCAAAAAAACACCTCATATTTTCCATAATTTTATTTGTTGGTTTGCATGTCAATGTCTATTTTTATTATCATATAAACTATTAGAATTTTTCAATTTATTGATGAAATATTTTGTCGGTGATTAGACACTGAGTTCGTCAGCATGACTTTTACCGATGAGCTCAAATACAAAAATATTTTGTCAGAAAACTTATCATCGATGATTTATGGTCTGTTAGTGAGTTCATCTGTAATAAAATTATCTATGGATTTAAAGACGGACAAAACACGCCAAACCAAAAAAAATTACCCATTTTAATATGTCGGTATTTCCATCGATAACTTTACAGATCACCAACAAAAAAAAAGCATTGGTAATGCCAACTTTGAGTTTTTATTTTTAATATTACCGATGAAATAAAATCATCAGTGATTAAACAATGGCACATAAGCATTTGTAGTAATTCTTTATCAATTATTTGGAATATATAGATGGATTTAATATATCGGTAAGACCACCAGTAATATTTTTAAAAATACTTTTTAAAACAAATCTATAGAACAAAAGTAGAAAATAACTAAAAGAAATCAAATTAAAATAAAAATCAAATATTTATTATAAATTTAAAAATTTATAAGTTCAAATACAATTAATCTATAATAGAAGAGTTGGAGAAGGAGGAGGAGACGAGTCTTCGCCGAGACCATGGGGCCAATAAAAGAGAGCACATGTATCACCGATCTGTGATTTTATCTCCATTACTAATCGATGGAGTTCGGTCATCTCCTCAGCATTGAGTAATTCTATCTCGACAGCAAGATAGGCCAACCGAGCTTGAACTTGTTGGTCTAAAATCACCTCGAACTCTGGAGTTTGAGTGCTTAAAACCAATTACGAGCATTCAATGGTTAAAACACTTCGGGTTGTTCATAATTCCTCAGCCATAGTGTTTGAGATATCGAACACTTGATTTTTATCAGATCTATTGAACTATCCTACCTCCAACCATAAATCTAGATTGAGTTCTAGATGAGTTGAAAGATCATTCATGCATCTCTCCTTCAACCAGGTGTTAAATGTATCCTAAAAAAAAGTTAACAATTTCAAAAAAAATATTAATTTAAGAAGAGAAATTGTTGAAATCCAATATACCACCAAGTGTTGAGCTCGGTTATCCACGAGATGAAGCACCATTTTTTTACTGTCATCATTTCACATGTGCATTTCTACAAAAAGCTCCATCAAACTTGGTTTGTGTCCAAAAACCGTAGTCTACAAAAGGAAACTATTGTTAGTTAAATATATTTATATTAAAGAAAAAAATTTTAAAAATGGATGTGTTAAAAAAAGAATCTTACCATCTATTTTGCATGCAAAGCAAACAAAATGAATCCACTAGTGTGTGTAGTAATGAAACCGTGAATTCGCCAATTCTAGTTCTTCGAGCTGGATTGTGACCATCACATGAAATGCTCGGACATTACATGTTGAATATATTCTGCCCAAACATCCTTCAGGATGTAAGAAGGTCTAAAATTCTTCTAAATCGTCATGTCATTCTAGCCTGAAAGCTCTCTTTCTTTCATATTTTTTTTTTCTTTTGCGCATTGTACCAAAAATCACGTAGCCTATATGATACAAATGAATTATCTGTTAATAAGTGAAATCGAAAATTTTAAAATTTAGATTAAAAAAATTATCTTGATTTCAATCTTAGCTAATTGTAGTATAATTCTTCTAGACCCTCTTGACAACAACGTTGTTTGCTCTATCCCAATAAAATTTTTCCTTGCATCAATCATAGGTTTCCATTTAAGATTTGTGAAAATCTAACTTCGTTGAAATAATGGCACTTTCATCGATGATTTCATCGCCAATATTATGGTTTAGATAGTCATAATATTTGTAAACCTGAAATTGCATTCGTTAATTGAAATTAATTTTTCCAAAATTATTAACACGTTCTTTATTTTTTAGTAGTGGACGAAAGGAAAACAAACTTATATTGAAAGGTTAGACTTTTGCTGGGCATGATACTTCCTAGTAAATGGATCTTGCTCTGAAAGGACCCCTCGTTGGTGTGGCGGCAGCACACTTGATGAGCCCGCATTGATGGTAGGTGTTTTTCTTCTTCTAATGACTCATTATCATTAGAAGTGTTGTTAGAAGAATTAACATTGATCCTATCCATGCGACATGTTATTGACTTTCTCCTATGCATTTACACAAATTAAAGAATTAAGATGCCATAAAAAATTCCTATTATAAAAAAAAAAATTCAACAATACCTCCTTTATATAAGAGACTACCTAAAATTTCTTTACTTGCAAATACACAACAATTTAAATTTGATTGCCACAAATCAATTGATTTAATTCAATTTTTTTCCTTGACATGAAGTAAAGATTTCACTCAACTTGTACTCAACCTAGTTTTTAAATTATTTTTTTAAGTTTTTTTTATTAATACATATATTTATTATAGAGAAACCTAATTATTGAATCTTTACTTTTTAACTAGAATTTTACTTTATAAATAGCAAAGCTTTTTTTTCTATAATTAGGTTATATATACAATTACTATCATAATAATATTATATAGTATATCCTATAAAAATCAATCTATATTTATAACTTTAACTTGTAATTGAAATTGAACTTATAATTATGAATATATGATAATTAATTATTCTTAACTAAGAATATTTAAAATTTATTAATGTTTAATAGAATATCATTAACTAATTATAATTAAAATCAATCCTATATATTTAATTGAAATTGAACAGTAAAATTAAAAACAAATCCAACTAAAATTCAACACCATTGTTCTCATATGAAAAAATAAATTCAACAACAACATCAATACCATTATTAAGAATAGAAAAATAAAAAACAAAAACAAATATAATGCAAAAAACAAAAACACAAAAAAAGGAAGAAAAAATAAAGATCTTGCTTTAATTTCATTGTTAATGAAGCTGAGAAGAGAAAAAACAAACAAATTCATAAAGTATGTTAATTAACAAATAAAACTATTAAGAGAGAACAAGAAGAACGAAAAGAGAAGGAGTTGAAGAGAGAAGAGAAAGAAAAATAGGGACGTTACTGTTTTTTGCAGAAGAGAATGAGAGGAGGAGGAGGAGAAGAAGAAGAAGAAGAAGAAGAGGCACGTATGTTATTAGATTAGGGATTCTGGTCTTCTAATTTGGGGCTTTTTTACCAATGGTTTTACCGATGGATAATTAACTATTAATTTATGGATTTTAATGTATTTTTAACATTATTTATCTGTGATTTTGCCTAGAATATTTAATTGAAATTTCCAATTTATTTGAAAATATTCAGAAACCCCCCAAGTATCATCAATGACTTTTCAGCCCGTCGATGATTCTGTCTAAAAGAAACAGTAATTAACAGTGTCATTAAGAAGTGAACGATTCCAAAACTCTCGAGAAAATATCGATAGATATTAATCATTGGTGATCCCATATATAATGAACATCAGAATAGTATCATTGAGAGGTGAACAAATCCAAAGCTATTTGAAAAACACTAACAAAAATTAACCATCAGTGATCTCGTATGTAATAGACACCATGAGCAATGCCGTCGAAAAGTAAACAGTTCTAAAGGTATTGGGAAAATATCGATTGTCATTAACTATCGGTGATCCCGTATGTAATGGACACCATGAACAATGTCATTGAGAAGTGTTCTCAAGCTCTCGGGAACATACTGATGAGCTCAATCCTTTAGTGTATCAGTTGGTATTTTACATTTTTTCAGTAATGCCATTAGAATAAAAGAGTTTTTGTGATCAGATTGTATTTGTATTCCTTATCTATTTATCCTAAAAATACTCAAAATCACAATAGCACTCATAACACAATAACATCAGTTCTATGTATAATAATAAAATCATAGAAAATAAATGTTTCCTTATCATGTAATAATAAATTGATGTCATTTTCATTACATTAAAGTTAATTTCATCCAGAACTATTACATTATAGATAATTTCATTACATATTAATCAAAATTATCTTCTTCTTCTTCAATTTCATCTTCATCATCTTCATTGCAATCTTCTATATAGATTTCATCGCTATCATCATCTTCATCGATTTCTGTATGTCGAATGGTTCTCAAAATATCATTTAACTCCTTAATATCAACATCAACAAAAGTCTTCTCACTAACATAAAAATTTAAGTTTTCTTCTAAGTCGGTAAACAGACTAACTCGATATGGATCAACTAACTCATCAAGTTGTAAGACATAATCTCTTATAGTTTCTTCATTGTTATCATCCTGAAAAACCTATATATGACTCTTGGATTTGATTTTTACTATGGATAATCAATCAATACTCAAACAATCCTTTCTAAAGGAATATGTGTATATAAAATTAACTTGATAGCATTACTTGACGAAAATAAAGACATCGTTGATGTTTCAGAGTCTAGCCTTTGTAATAAATTAGACCAAACCATGATGGGGATCTTCTCTCTATCAATGATATCATACCAATAAAATTTAAGTAAAAATAACTCTATTCTGATCGCTATGATATTTCAACTCAATAACCTTTTTTAACTTCTTATAGTAGTTAACTTTGAACTCATTAGAAGTTGATCATTTAACACATACTCCACTGTTATATGTCTTTTACGCTGACCATACTCTTCAATATGAAAAAAAAAAAGTTCATGGATGAAATACCTATTATAACACTTCATCTTTCTTTTTTTTAAGGACTCAGATTAAGTAAATTCAAAGTAACACTAACATTACCACCCAATTGATAAATCTAGTACATAAATTATAATCATTAACAGTTAACAAGAAATGTGTATCTTGAGAGATAAGAATAATTAAATAGTCCCTACATGTGTTATGAACCACATGAAAAATCGTTCATCTTGTAATAAAAAAATTTTAAAATTTAGTCAGCTGTGAGTTTTTGGATAATAAAAATTGATGATGTTGCCTATGAGGAATTCAACAATTTATCAGTTTATAATAGTATAAGAGATAAATTATTTAAAAGTAACATGTTAATTATTATATTTATTGAATAAAATGTTTCAGTTCATCATAATTAAATAACACATAATTATGTTAATTATTATATTTATTGAATAGAAGGTTTCAGCTCATCACAATTAAATAACACATAATTATATGCATGTCTGAATTCAATTTTTATTAAGTATCTTCCCCTCATGGTATTTTTTCATACAGGTCGTCTAGGATGAGAAAAAATTAACAAGTTCTCACTCGAAGGCACTTCCTCACTGTTGTCATGCCTTGAAATGCGGTGTATTCTTGTTCTCAAGTGAGGCTTAAAATAGTACGAGATAAATGTTGAGATCTACTCAACAATATAAACCTCACATATCAAAGCCTCAATATATGCCTTATTTTTTTAGTTTTTTCTTAAGATTGAACAAGAACCTACATATAATCAAAATAATGTTTTCAAATTTTTAAAAAATGAATTTTAATTATGATGTATGTGTAATATCTAACCTCTCGAATGGATACATCCATCTATATTGGATTAGGCCTCCAATTTTTACCTTAACTGATAAATATATAGGTAAATACTTCATTGAGTCGCAAAACGATGGAGGGAATATCATCTCAAATTTGTAAATTGTCTGAATGATATTTGTTTCAAGCCTCTTTATGTGTTGTGTTTGTAACTTATTGAATCATATATCTCTAAAAAAGTGATTGATCTCAGTAAGTGCATCACATATCCCCTATGACCAAGGTTGTCAAAAATGTATTTTTGACACGGCACGGAAAATACAAAATAAACTTTGATCATAAAATTATAAGTAAATTTTTTTCATACATAGTTCAAGCACCTTAAAATACACGGTTCAAATAAAAATGAAGCATCTTAAAATACATGGTTCAAATAAAAATTCATACATAATTTAAGTAACTTTTCATTAACTAACAAATAACAAATTTAAAACAAACAATCTACTAGTGTGTAATGTAAACTAAAATTAGCTTCATTTTCACAAGAAATACAAACTTTATCCATCAGATTAGTGTTACCTAGAGGAGGTGGAATGAGGATGGCATCATCATCTCCACAAAAATATGCTTGAGGCTTAAAAGCACCTCCCTCATAGAAACCAACTGAATGTTGTTTCCTATCATTTGAAGAGATAAGCACTTCTTCTTTGGGTGGCTGGAAAAAGCAAAATGAATGCATACATTAAAGATTCTTTGGAATAATGGAGTCTTCACTTCATTCAATATTAGGAAAAAAAAGGTTTGAACATCACCTTTGCCTCCCAAAAAAGAAGAGACAACACCGCCAGATTTATATAAGATATACAACAATGCCAAACAAGAGCCTAGGTGCTTTTTCATGGAAGGAAACAATACATTTATCAGCTAGAATAACAGATAGCATATGTAAACACTTCTTAGCAAATTCCTAAGAAAATTGACCATTATGAGAATGAAACCATTAAAACCAACTTCATGTGCCAAGCTACTAAAGTTGACTGGTCTAGTGTCAAGTAAATCACAGAACATATTGGTTGTCATTTAAGCTAACAAATCTTATCCCTGTGCTAAGATCATTTAATAAAAGCCAACATGTGAAAGACATAAGAAAAGGAAAATCCAGTCATTAAGTGGCCTAAAACACCTTTCAACATATAGTAACTAGATAAAAATTATGAGGGATTAACTCAAGTTTGATCACTTAATAATAGGTACTTGAAAATACACTAAGGAAGAGAAAAGGAGCAAGGACTCATGCTATAACAAAAATAAATAAGTAAAAGCAACAAATATGCTTTTCCCTAGAATCAAACAATCTCTCTTCTGAGTTCAACACAGATTTTGCTATAAAAGGTTTTACTTCTTGGGTATAAGATGTTCTGCAATGGAATTTTGCCAAAAAAAAAAACAAGGAAAAGAGACTTTTAAAAGAAGCTCAAGAGGAACAAAAATAAATTGGGGCAAGCACATCTAAAACAACTTTGAATGCAAGATAAAAAATCACTAATAGTTATATACCTACTTCACTAACGGGGTAAAGAAGAAACTTTTATCGTTTGCTTTGTGTATTGCTCGATTGACTTTTGATAAAAATTATCAGGAATTTTTTTTAAATCCCACGATTTAGATGCACAGATAATGTGAAGAATAAGAGACAGGATCTAACAACAAAAATAAAGCAGGATTGAAAACCAAAATTAAAGAAAAAAAACATACTCTGGATCGAAAATCAAACCGAATGCAGTGTGTGGACCATGATCATGAGGTTTACTGGAAGGAGAGTGTAGCGAATCTGACATGATTTAATTTTCAAACCCAAATATCCTTCATTTCTTTCACCTGCAACCAAATTAAACCGAACCAAAGAGAATTGAAATCAAACCAGAATATCAAGGACAACAACAATAATAATATAAAATCACGAATTAAAACAACACTTACTCTTTCTAGTAACCGAGCACAGCTTTGTGTATTGGGATTCCCGTGAGCTAAGATGGTAGAGAGAAAGGCAAGATATTGGGTCATGCTCTTGCTACAGGTAACTATTTCTAAAGGGATGATTTTTTAAGAGAAAGAAAAAGAGTGGAAGGCGTTAATTTTTTTAGAATCAGAGAATGTGAGATTTTGGGAAAAGGGAAAGGGGAAAGGAGAGTTTTTGTGAGACAAACGAGATGGAGAGGAGAGGACTGAGAAGAGTTGGTCAATAATTTTTGTTAATTTTGTCAAACTCGGTAAACTCGGTCCCCGAGTTCCCCGAATTTAACCGATTTTGACCGAGTTTGCTACTTTTCGAGTTTTTTACCTGATTTCACATGGTATATCTATGTTGACTCGTAAAATCATATGATTTTATGAGTCAACTCGCGAGTTTGACAACCATGCCTATGACAATAAATCCTAGTAAGCTAGTTGAATGAGTATTTGTATAAACACGTAACAGTCAAACACTTCATTCCATACAATTTGTAATCCTCCAAATTCACCAATCTAGATATGTTCGAAGCATGTCCATCAGGAAAACTCAGACTCTTAAGTCATTGGTAGACCAATAGTTGTGCATTCTTACTTAAGGCAAAGTTGGCTTTGGGCTTTGTAACCCGTGACCCATAAAAAACCAACTCCATATTTTTATGGTGACAAAACAAAGTATATTCATTCAAATCTTCATGTTGTCCTTTGTCTTTCCTTTCACATCCATAACTGTGTTAAAAATATTTCCAAACATATTTTTTTCATTGTGCATGACATCAAGGTTATGACGGAAGAGATTGGTCTTCCAATAAAAAAGCTCTCAGAAAATACTTCGCTTTACCCAATTATAAATGAACTAAAACCAGAAAAATTCTGTTTACTAGATTGAAAACTAAAGACAATGTCATCGTACTACGACACCATGTCATATAATTCTTCGCCTGATTGTAGAGATAATGCAACATCCCTTTTAACTCTACCGACAAGAACCACTGGTGGCAATAAAAAATGTTTTACCGTCATTTGTTAATGTGAAGGCCTTGTTATTTTCCTTACAGTATGGACATACTAATTTTTCATGCATGTTTCTACCAGAAATCATTCTATACGCAGGAAAATCCTTGATAGTCCACATCAAAGCTACCTTTATCTAAAAATTTTGTTTCATCGATACATCATAAGTCAAAGTCTTAGATGACCACAACTACTTTAACTCATCAATCAATTGTCAAAGACAACCATCTATATTATGACCAGGACTATTAGGATCGATTATGACCGTAAATAAAAACATGAACCCTGGCCTTATACACATTTCTGATGGTAAGTTATAAACCATGAGTATCTCCGGCCAACAAGAATAAGGAGTAACAAACAACTCGAATGAATTGAATTCGTCTATACATAACCCAAGATGCATGTTCCTTGATTCCATTAAAAATAAGGATGCACCATATTAAAATATTACAAACCTTCACCATCGAAAGAGTACATCATCACTCCATCTATTGTGTTATATGCTTAGCAGTCTGTGGACACATGAATAACCTTTGCAGTCTAGGTGTGATTGAGAAGTATCTAAGTTTTCTATGTGTAATAAAAGTCCTTCCACTGCTAGTTTTGGGTTTACAACGAGCACGCCCACATGTTTTGCACTCAGTCAACTCTCTATTTTCAAGGTAATACAACATGCAGAAGTTTGACACATGTTGATTTTCTAGTATCCTAGGCTGAGTGGTTTTATCATGGATTTAACAGAATAAAATTTATCTTTTAACTTATTCTCTTTAGGTAAAATGCTTTTCTTTTATTCAACAATTCTATCATAATCAGTCTCACTCAACCTATGATCTGACTTGATGGTGAACATCTATTCAATTACCGATTATTTACTATGATTTATGCACTCATCCCATAATGATTTGTTAAAATCTTTCAAAAGATAAAAAAAAATATGGTCGCGTCTCCATTGGGTTATTCATCTATGATTAGACATCCATCTACATAACCCTGATTCATTCTCATCGCATCTATAATCATATTCTTGTAAGGATTACTATTGTCATCTACAACTTCATGCACATTGCTAAAACTAGAAGTTAACACAACCATCCTTTCTATCATGGTCTCGTAAGGACTTATGGTTCTCCGTATACAAACTAATATAAGTATTGTTTTCATGAACCTTTTATGTAGAAGATGTATTATTACAACATTTGGTTTGATAAACTTTTTATTCTTATATCTCTTACATGGACATCTAATATCACCTCCACTAATTTTTCTCAGATTAGATAGTGTATAATTAATAAAACCCTTAACATTATTACAATAATCTATCATATGCAACCTTTTGGGGAAATCTTGATACATCCATAAACGATCATCCATTACTTATATGAAACCTATATAAAATATTGACGACAACATTTATTAATTAATTATGTAAACTAAATAAATTAGCTAACATTGGTTTAACTCAAACTTATTCAATTTGTTTTAATAGTACTCTTAATCCATTATCAATTATCTACATAATTCCAAATTCCTATACATTTACCAAAACTTTCAAATCAATAATAAAATTGACAAAATAAAAAACAGGCCTGTTAAATAAGCCATTATTTATTTCATTACAAAACACCTAAGTTAAAAATTCAAAATAAATTTCATCAATTTATGAAAAAATAATTTTTTTCAAAATCTCAAACAAACTCTAACATGTACAAATTATACATTCATACAACAAATTTATTTGAGAAAAACTATATATATAAAAAGTAAACACCCAAAAACAAATACATATACTACAAAAATATGCAATAAAAATTAAATTTTAAAATTAAATTCAAACAAAAATGGGTAGTTTTTCTTACTTGATGTGGAGAGTCCTCAATAAAATTTGAATCATAATAAGGATGATGACAAACTGAGTGTTGCGGTGGACGAATTTATGGAGGGAGGTTAATTTGTGATAAAATAGGGGGTGCTATTTGTTGCAAAGCTGGGAGGAAGAAGAAGAATAAATGGGGGAAGGAAGAAGGCAATTTCTTGAACAGAAGGCAAAGTTGGATAATCGTTGGTTGAGTATTCATTAATTTCACAAATTTGACACACAATTTCTTGAACAGATTTTATTTGACCACTCTTTTTTAATTTTAGTGCCCTAACTTTTTTAGCTAAAAATGCAAATTTGGCTTGGAGGTCATGATCTTCCGTAAGGTTGTACATGCCTCCATTAGATGTATGAGGTTAAGTTTTACCTGGTGCCTCACACGTACCTGTGGTGTCGCAATTTTGAGCATTTTCAGCTAGCAAGTCTAGGTACTCCATTGCTTCATCAGGGTCTTTATCTTCAAAAGTTTTATTGCACATCAATTCCACCATTTGCCTATCTTTAGGTGTTAAACCTTCATAAAATTGTGAGACCAATCTCCATGTTTCAAAACCATGATGAGGACAGGTATTAAGCAAGTCTTTATATCTATCCCAACACTTGTAAAATGTTTCTTCTGGTTTTTGAGTGAAAGTGGTGATTTGTCTTTTGAAAGAATTTGTTCTGTGAGACGGAAAAAACTTCTTTAAAAACTGTTGTTGCATTTCATCCCAAGCACGAATGGATCCTGACCTAATATTTTGTAGCCATGTTTTAGCTTTATCTTTTAATAAAAAAGGAAAAAGCTTTAATCTGATGGTGTTTATGCTACAATTTAAGTCATTATAGGTGTTACAAACTTCTTCAAATTCTCTTAAATGCAAGTATGGATTTTCTAATTCTAAGCCATGAAAAGTGGGTAAAAGTTGAATAATACCTGGCTTAAAATTAAAATGAAATGCATCAGGAGGAAAAACTATACATGATGGTGCACTTGTTCTTGTTTAATTCATATGATCTTTAAGTGTTCTCACACGATTATTCTCATTATTCTCATTATAAATTGACTGGTTATCTTCTTCGGCCATATTTTCTAAAGAAAATGAGGATTTCCTAGAAAGTCTACCACTTAATGTACGTGTCCAAACTTTCATGCAAGTGCAAAAGAAAAGAAAAGAAAAGAAAAAGAAAAAGAACAAGAACAAAATTAGAAAAACAAATAAAAGTAAAATAAAATAAAAGAAATATAAAATTTATACAATACTTACCTCCCCGGCAACGGCGCCAAAAACTTGACACGATCAAAGAGTTGATGTCTTATCCCAAGTGCAGGAGTATCAAAGTAATAAATAACCCGGCAAGACTGGGGTCGAACCACAGGGAGATGAATTATATAAATTACAAATAAAGACAAAGATTTGAAGAGAATAATAACAAAAAGGGAGTTGAAGAGAGTTTTGGGATGTGATATTGATGTAAGGATTAAATAATAATAAAATAGATGTCAATGTTAGAGGATCCACTAATGGTATTTCAATTAAATATAATATAAACTCTTTTTATTACTCAATTGGAAACCACACACAAAGGAGGTTCCAATCGGATGATTTATCATTATTAGCTCATTATAAATTATTAATATGATAATATTAATCATCTTATCTAAGAAATACCATACTTATAAATATCATCAGGCATTCATATTGCTAGCTTGTGTTAACAACAAATCAAGTTCCTATCATAATAACGATGTCGGCCGAAAACTATGAAGGATCAAGCATTTGATGTACCAAGTGTTATACAACACAAATCTAGATTAACCATTTACCAAGCAAGCTATTAAGAATTAGTAAGATAAAAAGATAAGACATGTTAATAACAATCTTTCTTGGATATAAACATTGAAGTCCATGTTGAGTTTATATTATACTTATTCTAACACCATTAGTGAAACCTTTTTACCTTGACATAACTAACTTAGCTATACATAATGAAGAAGAAGAACATAAATAAAAAAGATAAGAACATGATTATGATATAAATTAACTAAGTATAGGAAAGGAAATAAAAAAGCATAAACAAGAGATTAATATAGCACGAAAGAAAACTTGAACATTATAAAGAGAGAAAGCAAGAAGATGATTTTGATCTGAAAAATAATATGACTAAATACATGGCAAATGCCTCCTTTTATAGGCTAAGATTCAGAACTATTGATTGGTAGGCAACCATTGATTTGGTGGCTGGTTTTTGACATTGTTGGCTGCTGGTTCTTGATATTGTTGGCTGGCCAAAACGTCATTGCTAACATTAAAATTTGAGCCCTTTGTTCCATGAAAGCTGTGGGCAATTGTCTCAGCTTTTCAAAAAAAACCAGAGCTCATTTGGACTTCTAGAACTCAAGATATGAGCTGAAAACCGAACAGTGTTTGAGCTGCAGGACAGGTTCCGACATCTCCGTTGTTGCTAAGATTTGAACTTGAAAACGGTAGAATTGAGTCTTAAACTCTCATGAAAGTTTTGGGTCTATGTCTTACCTTTCCATCCATATATAGTGGACCTAAATCTGAGTTCTACAACTCCAGTTATGATCAAATAACCAAATGGTGTTCCAGTTTGGAATTGAACCAGCATCTCTTCTCTTAGCTTAGTCCTCTTTTTGTCTCTTCACTTTCAATAATTAATCACATTAATCAATCCTTTGAATTGTGAGATATACCTGCATTCAAAACAAGTATTTACCATAAATTAAATATATATTATATTATCATACTTGTTATTATAAAACATGCTTTAGTTAGGGAATTTAACGATACTTTAGTGCAATACGATGATATAAAGCCTTAATGAGAATGCACTTTTAAGTACTAATCATTAACCTTAGTTGACTCAAGTCAATCCAAAATGTCATTGTTAGGTTTCCTAAAATGTAAATAATAATTTAATTTTTTTTATTAGAGTCATAATGATCTTGTTAGATAATCTAGAGTTTGAACCAAAATTACCTAAAGATTAGATCTTTCTTTTTAAGATTGATCAATTTCTTTAAAGTTGAGTTGTCACAAATCACAAATTGTCCAAGTGTTCAATCATTGATAGTAATCCACTCAAATCACTAGTGAAAAATCTCATAAAACCGTTTTAGAAGAGAGGGTTATTATTCCTATAAGTGTTAGGAAATTTGTACAACTCATAACTTACAAAATACGAGGCATAATATTTTCTTTAAAATAAAACCTAATAACCTATAAATAGAAAAAATATCACATATGTTATTTTATGATGGATTTAGAAATTTATTCAACCAAGTCCTTGCTTGATTTTTCTAGGTCTAAAATTATAATCTCTTGTATTAATTACATCAGTATCCTTAATCTCTCAAGCTGGGTTGTTGCAAATAATAAGTCATCCAAAAGTCCAATATTTAATAGTAATCCATATGAATTATTGATGAAAAATCTCCTAAAACCCTTTTTAGAAGAGATGGATTGTTATGTCTTTGAGTGCCAGCCTTTTCTTTTGTGTTTTCAAATATTTCTCTATATCGTATTAACGCCAATAACGAGTTTTTTTTTTGTTGGAATGTGGACAACCAATAACTTTCTCTCTCCTCCCTCAAACCAAATAACTTAAACGTGAACAAAATAAAATTTTAAACCCAAATATATAAGTGTCAAACTAAAAGAACCAAAATAGAAATTGAGAAAAATCTCAAGGCTTATTCCCCCAACATAACGCTGCATGAAGAGTGCATGGAAAAAAAAGGACATTATTTGTCACCCACTTTCAATTTTGATCCTTTTATTTTTATTTTATGTTTTCATAAAATCGAGCTTTAAACCAATGTCAGGATGTTTCTTTTTATACTACGACAACTCAATGAAATGAAAATTAAAATAAATTATCAAACTCAATACCTAATAAACACAATATAGATGAGTTAAATTAAAAAAAAATTATTATTACAATCCTTATTAAATTCACACATAATCCACAATCCGTACAGTAAAAACATTTTTTATGTTTTTTTTAACGAGATGATTATTTGTGTTAAAGAAATTGATCTCTTCCAATGCTTAATATTCTTATTTCATAAATTCCTTTTCTGAAATCATCGCCCATTGATTTGAGTTGGATCCCATCTAAGTATAAATTTGTTCTATGATTTATATGCTGAAATAAAAATGAATGAATTATTAAGATAAAAAAAAAATTAAAACAGAAAGAAAGAAAAACTATAAAGGAACCAACCTCTCATAAAATCTTACCTGAATTAATCAACAAAACTATAATAAGTGTTTAATTGATAAAACTAAAAGTATAGATGTGTAATTGACAAAAACACTAAAATTTAGGGTTATAAATTGAAATTTATTTATAAAATAGAAACTAACTAGACTGGTGGCCAGTGGTATGCCCCCGACCAAGTTATTTTTTTTAAAAAATTCATAACATTTTAAAAAGAGATGTTTGGATGATGATAGTGTCAATCTAGTTTAACTTGTCTAACATGCGATCTAAGATATAAGATTGAATAAATTTGCAAAATGAAAAGTGATAAAAATAATAAATTTTAAGGTCCAATAACTTAATGTCAAAGTATGAAAGCAAAAAAACAAAAATCAATTAAAAAAGAAATGTTAAAGAAAAAAACCCGAGTCAACATGAGTTAAATTTACTAACCCACAAAATATGATATGAGATCGGAATTAAAAAAATTAAATCTTTAAAAGAACCTAGAAAAAAATACCAAAGCTCAATCAATAAAAAAAGCAATGAAAAAAACCCCGAAGTAACACGTGTTAACTTGAAAAACTTGCACCTAGGATGACCCTGTAGAAAAAAAAAGTGGAAAAAATCACAAAACTCAAGAGCCAATAATTTAATGCCAAAGAATAAAATTGAAAAAAATTAATTTAATAAAAAAAAAGGTTGAAATAAAACCTTATTCAACTCAGGTTAACACAACTAAACTAACTCGCAACCCGGGATATGAGATGAGGATAACCTCACAAAAAGAAAAGCAAAACAAATAACGAAACTCAAAACCCAATAACTCAATTTCAAATGATGAATTTGAAAAATAATCAATTTTAAAAGGGACTTCAAAAAAGACAAACTTAAACTAGGCTAATTTTTGAAATCAGTGGCCCAGGACATGAGACCAAGATTACCCTATAGAAGACAGACATGAAAAAAAAACAAAGCAAAATTTTCAATCATAAAAAATTAAAAATCAAAATAAATAACAATTAAAATAATGAGGACCAAATATAATACAAAAAAATAAATTAAAAGTAATTATGGATTAAATTGAAAAACAAAATAAATGAAAAAAAGATTAAAAATAACAATAAAAAAATAAGGAACAAAATTGGATAAAAAATTAAATAAAAAATAAATGAAGTGAAGGATAAAAAAAATAGAAATCAATTGAATAAAGACTAAATTGAATAAAAAATAAAGTAGAATAAAATACTTAGAGATGAAATTAAAAAAAACAATAAACTTTAAAAAACACCTAAATCAAAATAATAAGAACCAAATGTAATATAAATAAAAATAGGATGATACATTTGAATTTTTGAAGGCTCAACACGAACACTAAGGCCTACGAGAGAGAAAAAAGAAGAATGAGAAAAAACACAACAACTAATGAACTACCATGAATCTTAATACATAAGCCACAACAGCTATGTCATCACTAGATGAGTCGATGACATGAGAGTTGATAGTTTTCGGTCATCGTATGGCTCCTCACATGTTGCTAGAAAGTCGCAAAAAATGCCTCTGGAAGCTTTTTTTTATTAATATATACAATTATTAAACAACCCTAGGTATCTAAGTAATAGAAAAAAAATACCATAATATAAAGACAAAAAAAATCATTTCAAATCAACCTTATTTTTTTTAATTTTAAAGTTCAATTTATCATGTAAAAAAAAATGAAAAGATAAAAAAAACTTTTTATCCAAGTTCAATAATTTTTTACCTTTAAAAATATTTGTATCATTTAGCCGTGCAAAGAAAATAATAAAAAACTCTTAAACAAAAAAATAATATATTTTTTTTATTTTTAAAGATAAGAAAATCATTTTACTATAAGAAAAATAGACAAAATTAATATCAATTAATTTACTAATGACTACTTAATCCCAAGTAAAAAATGATTTTACTTTATTATTTAGATATCTGGTTTTAAGTAAATACAGTGTGTTAATCCATGG
>Ga0325405_1003193_pt1 | contig 16898 bp, 5 predicted proteins | sample PopdelMetagenome_21_FD_205663 | JGI IMG/M metagenome (GOLD analysis project Ga0325405, IMG submission 205663) | Populus deltoides microbial communities from Bellville, Georgia, United States - Xylem-Control-R2 | ecosystem: Host-associated > Plants > Phyllosphere > Stem > Wood/Secondary xylem...
TCCAATATATGTTTATTGATATTCTATTTAACTAACTAGCTCCAAAGGTAACAAACAAACAGTATGCTTTCTCTGCTCCAAAAATTTAAAACAGAGTTTTCATAGGCATTTTCTTTTTCCAGATAACGTTTTGATGATTTTAATTTTTTCTTAAAACCTCTCTCTTGTGTTTTTTAAATAAAGATATAGACATTTGGTGAAATTAAAAAGCAAATATTATTGTTTTAATTATTACAGAGGTTACAAATTAACTCCCGTACGTAGTTGTAGTTTTAAACACCCTTCACCAAAATACATTATATTTGAAAGTGTTTTTGAAAAAAATTTTAAAAAAATTATTTTTTGTTTGTTTCAAATTAATATGTTTTTTTATATTTTCATGCCATTTTAATGTACTGATGTCAAAAATAATTTTTAAAAAATGAAAAAACCTTTATTTTAATGTGTTTTAGAATAAAAAATACTTTGAAAAGTAACCACTACCACACTTCCAAACATATATATTAAACATATCTTTTTGTTTCTCTCTTAAATGTAATAATTTTGTATCTCTCTCTTACCGCTTTATAACTAATTTTTTAAAGGCTATGTTTTGGTTTTAGCAATTTTTTTTAGAAAAATTTACAAAATAAAATATTTAAAAAAAAAACTAATAAAATAGTACATTTTGTATAGGTAAAAACATGAATTTTATAGCTTGTTACCATTCATAATAGCCATATCATTTTAAAAAATATTAAATGAGCAGTAAAGAGATAAAAAAAAAAAGAAAGAAAGAAAGAAAAAAATTCTAAAAACACATTGAAACTCTTTCCATAAGATGAATCCAACAACATTAAATAAAATCATCGACGGTGACCTGAATGAGTCACACTTACCGTCAAAGACATGTAGGCCATCTTCGTTTTTGAACGGTAAATATAACTTACTCGACATGTAGGCCATCTTTATTTTTGAACGGTAAATATAACTTACTTGAGTTATCGTTGGTGATTTTTTTTAGTGTCATTAAATTTATCTTATTGAAATCTTTTTTATACTACTGCTAGATTTAAATCAATTATTTAAATTTGACTCTTTTTTCTTAATAAACAGACGACGTCAGTACCATTGAACGTGCAGTAGGTAAGAAGCTCCTTCACATTGCTGTTATTCTTTAAATGGAAAATAAACATATATTATCCAATATATGTTTATTGATATTCTATTTAACTAGCTCCGAAGGTAACAAACAAACAGTATGCTTTCTCTGCTCCAAAAATTTAAAACTATAATTTATAATCCTCATCTTAATATTTTGTATTATCACAAATACAAAATATTAAGATGAGGATTATAAATTATAGTTTTGAATTTTTTTTTATGAAAAATAGTTATAATATTGATGTATTTCTTATTTTTTGGTGAAAAAGTACACCTTTGTTTTTAACACATGATAATATTCTTTAATTTTTTATTAAAAAAGAAAACTGGAAAAGAAAAGAAAAACTAAAAATTAATGAAAAAGAAAAATAATGTTCTGTTTCTAAAACACACTCTAGTCTCTTTAACAATTGTTTATATATGTATATTGCAGATTTTCTGGAAAATTGTATACTCGCTTACCTTGGTAAGAATTTTTCTCTCTCCAAATTAACAAGGTGCATATTAGATTAGACGTGTGGATTAATTACTTTGGGATATATAGATCATTAGCTTGCATATTAAACTTAACAAGTATTTATTAATAACTTTTCTATTAATTTCTATAGATTAATTGTGAAAATGAAACTAAAACATCAAAGGTTGTGGAATATTAGAGATAAACAGATCTTCGAGGCTTTGCTTTCCAAGAATATTATGTGAACTCTCTAACTTCTAGCTAGTTAGGATCCTAAGAAACTGTATGTAAGATGACAATGAGCTGCTAAGTATGAAGTGGATATCCGGTTTAATATATACCAAAAATGCATGACTCCTTCTATATATATTCCCCAATAAAGAGCACAATCGAGGTCACGTAGGAGCTATTTAAAATAAAGGAATACTTTAATTTTCTGGAAAATTGAAGTTAAAAAAAACCTAGAACTTTATGTTCAAATGCAATATAGTTTTTTTTTCTTTTATATACAAGATTTTTTTAGCAAAGTGAAATATTAAAACTTTTTTTTTTCATTTTCATATTTAATTAGGATCGCAAACTTATCTTTTATTGTAAAAACTAATATAAAAACTTTTTTGAGTTCGCGGCTTTTTAAAAATATTTTTTAATTTTAATGAAATAAAATTAATATTTTATAATTAGATTATCACAAATACAAAATATTAAGATAATTATAAATTATAGTTTTGAGATTTTTATGGAAAATATTTATAACATTGATGTGTTTCTTATTTTTGGTGAAAAAAATAAATATTTGTTTTTAACAATTGAACATATTTTATAATTTTTTATTAGAAAAGAAAAGAAAAAAGAAAAAAGAAAAAATAAAAAGAAAAATAGTTTCATGTTTCTAAAACACATCTTTAACAATTGTTTTTTTTTCCAGGTTTTCTGGCATCTTGTATAAAAGGATTCCTTGGTAAGAATTTTTCTCTCTCCAAATTAACAAGGTGCATATTAGATTAGACTTTGGGATATATAGATTATTAGCTTGCATGTTAAACTTAACAAGTATTTATTAATAACTATTTTTTATAATAAAACTATTTAGTTCAACATAAGATCTCCATGTGTTATTCTTTTTTTTTACCATCAATATTTGAAAGGTAAATGACAATATCTCTTCGTTGACATCTCTCTTTGATTCTGATAGTGTTAAGTGCATAGTTATCAGCCAATTTATTTAAAGATAGACCATATATACTCTTTAGTTTTATCTTCTTCAGCTGTAATTCCATCACTATTACCTTCTTCCACATCCATAAACTCTTCCCTCTCCTTTTCTACCCCATCTATATCATATGTATTCCTTTCATATTACACTGATTTTCAAGTGCATACTTCTCTTCACATCTAAAACATGCATTGCCTTAGCCTCCCCTGGATCTGCTCATGTGAAGTCTTAATAAGATGTTGCTTTGAACTATGTGACACTACTATTTTAGAATGGTTAGATTACTTGGTTGTCTGCTGATACCAATATAAGGAACAATTTTTAGAATGAATCTGTTCTTCTTGGCAAGTATTATTGAATTCCTCTTGCCATTTAACTAGATCAAAAGCTTGCGTCAAGATTATTGGTCTTAGGATCTTTTGCATTGGCTTGATGTCATCTTTGAGTACACTTACGAAGCTAGAAATGTTATAAGACTTTCTGGTAGTGATGGATTTAAGACAATTATTAAAGATTTGAGTTCTTCAAATCTCTTCACATATTTCTCTACACTTCTATCCTACACTAGTTTATTACACTTCTCCACCACATCATCTATACTACAAACCTCATGCAAATATGGTCCTTGTAAATTCCTCCTAGTTAGTTACTTATTGCGTAAGCTGCTTCTAATATTGATGTTCATGTTCTCGATGTCCTTCTTACTACTAACCAAAGCCAGTGATTGCGTAGTTTTATAAAACTATGGAACTTTAAAAGATTGAAAGATTGCACATATATGGAAAATTTCTCTAGGATTTATTTAAATTAATGTTCTATCTTCTTAGTTAGGTTTTTTTTTGTGTTTTTCTTTTCAAAGACTAGTGAAATATTCACGGATTAACTTTTATAAACTATTTGCTAGGAGGAATGATGGATGAGAGGGAAATGATTAGGATAGAGGGAATGAATGTATCTTCCATTTAGCAAGCGGGATCATAAGGATCTAAGAAAGGGTTGGATATTATTTTTAAGCCTTCTGATTTAGATGCAGTTTCTCCTCTCCTTCAAATCCTTTTTAATTAATTCATTTTATTTTTTATTTGGATGAATTATTGATCTTCATCCTTTTGCTCACTTATCAGGCAACATGAGATGAATGGTAAGTTACATCTCTCATCTTCATCATTTCACTTATCCAATCCACCATTCTTCTAATTCATCCCTCCTGATAAGGGGAATGATTTTGGATTGGATAAATTGAGTAAAAATTAAAGAGATCTGTTTAATTATTTTTAAAATTCCTTTTAATGTTTAATTATTTCTCTATATATTGATTAAGAGAGAGTGGACATAACTGGATTTTTGAAACTTATGTGGCGTATTGAGTTGGGCAGTGTCTAACGCAGTTATCCGAAGCAACTCCAACTATCCTTAACATTACTATTATATCATTAATATTTTGTGTTGTTTCTTATTTAATTTTTATTTGGCAGGCTATAATATTTATGTGTTAATCTCTTCATATTCATTAAAGTTTGTCATTTTGCTGCTCTCTGCGCCACCTGTCCTCATTGGTAAGTATTTTACTTTGCTTATTTGGACTAACTGTGATGCTTATAAATGTATGTATATCAGACGCACAACAAACTCACCTTAAGACAAGCACTATTCATGACCAAGAAAATAAAAATGAGAGAAAATTAAGTGCTAGAATTTATCTCCAAGTTTTGATACTTTATTATGGTTTATCCCTTAGAATTAGCTTTATTTCCATCACTTTAGTTGATGAAAATAAGTCCTTCAAATCGAAAATATTTCTTATGTAATTCTTATATAACAATTTCATTTATGTTATCGGCAAATCAGATTTATACTATTTTTGCCTCAAATTAATTATGTATATTAATATTCTTATAGTTTTTTATTTCAATTATAAATAATGATTTCACTACAATGGAAAGAAAATCTTGTAATCATATAATAGCCCGAGAATTTTAAAATTTTATATCGTTTCGTTTATTGTTCGTATCATAGAACTGCATAAATACTATTATGTGTTGCATCTTCAAAATTTGTTTGTTTACATCATTGATTGTTCTTATGATGTATTTATGCAGCGACATATCATGTACTGTTATTTTTGTGCGGGCTTCCATGTTTTATAATCTTGTTGGTCTATAAATGGCGAAGAAGACATTTATCCATGTATGACAACATTGAAAAGTTCTTGCAAAGTCATGATAATGATCTTATGCCAGTAAGGTACTCTTACTCGGATATTAAAAAGATAACCAACGGTTTTAAAGACAAGTTGGGTGAAGGAGGTTTTGGCTTAGTGTATAAGGGAAAGCTTCGTAGTGGCGGTTTTGCAGCGGTAAAAATTTTGAGCAAGTCAAAAGCCAATGGACAAGATTTTATCAACGAAGTTGCCACCATTGGAAGAATTTACCATGTCAATGTCGTGCGACTCATAGGCTTCACTGTCGAGGGTTCGAAGCGTGCTCTTATATACGAGTTCATGCCTAATGGGTCTCTTGATAAGTACATTGTTTCTCGACAATGTAGCATCTCACTGAGCAATGAGAAAATGTACGAGATTTCTCTTGGGGTGGCTCGTGGAATTGAATATCTACATCAAGGTTGTGATATGCAAATTTTGCATTTTGATATCAAGCCTCATAATATTCTTCTTGATGAAAAATTTATTCCAAAACTTTCAGATTTTGGACTAGCAAAATTATACCCGACAGATAATAGTATTGTGCCCCTTACTGCGGCTAGAGGAACGATAGGATATATGGCTCCTGAATTGTTCTACAAAAATATTGGAGGCGTCTCTCACAAATCTGATGTTTATAGTTTTGGGATGCTATTAATGGAAATGATTGGAAGAAGGAAGAACTTGAATGCATTGGCAGATCATTCAAGTCAAATTTACTTCCCTTCCTGGATTTATGACCAAGTTAGTGAAGGAAAGGATGTTGAACTAGGAGATCATGTCACGGAGCAGGGAAAAGAAACAACAAAGAAGATGATTATAGTGGCATTATGGTGCATACAATTGAGGCCGAATGATCGTCCGTCGATGCATAATGTTGTAAAGATGCTTGAATCAGATGCTGAATCCCTACAAATACCTCCTAAGCCTTTTTTAACTCCACATCATATGCCAAAAGTTGATGATACGGCCAATCAAATAAAGTTATCTGATCCACCCAGTGATTGTATTGACTCTTCATATCAGTTTGGTCGTTAATGATGAAAATATAGTACTTAGTGTGTTTATTAATTTTGATAAAGGATTAATTATGTGCACTGTCTAAGTGTTTAAACTTTATTGATTGTATCGATTAATTAAAGGGTTTTTGAATAATATCTCTCAATGACTCAAGTGTTGAATTCCATCTACAACGAGTAAAGAAGCACCCACTAGATTTGTGCTCCAGAAACATGTAGTTGAGGACACCATTTAATGACTAGATCCTTCTCTGATGTCTCCCTTACAAAGGAGAGGCTCTATTGTGATTTTTTATTACTTAGGATTTTTCACTTCTCCTTGTGTCGATTTTCTTTTTAAATTGAACTCTATCAAAATTAGCCCGTTCAACCCATATTCTAAATTAGGTTTAAATTAGGATGGTCTTGAAGCAACCTCCATTCTTGCAAATAAATATGAAATTAAGTCCCATTAAGAACAAAACTGATGAAATAAATTACCTCTCCAGTACAAGTTATATATATAAAGAAGAGGTCTTTGTACTCATGTAAGTTGAGCTAGTTAAGAGAAATAAAATTACTAGAAACCGAAATGGTGGTTTGATAGAGAAAGGATCCTGAGATGGAGGATTTCGTAGTTTAGATTCTGTAATTTTCTAAAAGATAAAGTGCGACTCCTGCATTTAAAAAATATATATAATTATACTCTTTATTTGAATTTTTCATTTATCAAAATTAATCTCTTCCTCCATTTTTTATAGAAGAAAAAGGTGCAAATTCTCTAGGTTGGTTTGGTGATTAAAGATGTTCTGTTCTTCATTTTTTTTAAATTTAAACTTTGAGGTAGAAGAATGTATTAAATTATGAATTCTTATTAATGTATCAGAATTTTTTTATGCGACAGGATTAATTATATGGAAGGTGAGGCTCTACTGTGATTTTTTATTACTTAGGATTTTTCACTTCTCCTTGTGTCGATTTTCTTTTTAAATTGAACTCTAAAAAGTAATTAATAAAATCTCATTAATTAATTACTCCTCGTGTATTATAAATTTTTTTTCCTTAAATTACAAGATGGATTGACTAATAAATCTAAGGACTGAAGTGAAATGTGTACAAATTGACTTTTGAGACTGTGATCATATCCACTGTAAGAAAAGCACTTTGCCAAGAGTCATAGCTATTGCAGTTGAAACAATCAATTAGCAAAATAGACGCCTGATTTCCTGGTGATCATTAATTGCTTCGAAAAGTATCATATTTATAAAATTTAATCTAGAACTTATCTTGATTGGGTTTTATTGGAAATCATTTTTTTTTTATAAAAACAATTTTATTTTAGTTTTAATTTTTTTTAAATAATAACCCAGATCGACCTGTTAATCTATGAATCAACCCATTTAATTTATAATATATGTTTGAAACCGAGTCATTCTTGAATCAAGTTTTATAGGTAAACAACTATATATTAATAGAAAAACTCATTCCAAGGAGATGACCCGGAGGACAACGATTTGGTGAGGTAAGAAATTTATCAAGGAATCAATTTGCTCCTGCCATTCAGGGCAAAAGGTTGAAAATGCTTCAACCATCACATGCACCTTCCACCTTTGCATGATTACAAGAAACTTTTATATATCAGAGCCAACCACTACGATTAATTGTTGCATTCCCCTCTTCTTCTTCTTTTTAACTTATACCATGAATTGTTTTTTAATAAGCTTGGCATACCAAGAACGAAGTCTCTACTTGTTCAATCCTTAATCCAATTATTCATGTTGTATATAAGATTGATGCATTAACTAGAAACGTTTTTTAATCTTGATTGATGACTGGGTACGTAATAAGCTCAGTACTTGCCATCCAAACAAAGCCTCCCTACCCTCTATGAGTTTGAGGACATAGATAAAGAGGAAATTTGAAAATATTGTAATGGTTGTTTTTCAAAGTGTTTTTATTAGAAAATATATTAAAATAATATTTTTTTATTTTTTAAAAATTATTTTTAATACCATTAAAAAAAAATTTACTATTTTTCAAAGCTTTGATGTCTTCTTAAATTTTTTTTTCTCTTTCATCTCTCATCTTTTCTTTCTGTTTAGTATCTTTTTAAAAGATATTGTTATTGTTAAGTTGTGTTTTCTAGTCATGATATGATATGTAAAAACTATATTCTTTTACTATTTTTTTAATTGTGCTATTCTCCATTATTTTTAATTAATTATGCTAACTTAAAAAAAAATGAAAACTATTTCTCTGTATAGTAATTTAAATTTTACATGCCAAATATCACTTAAGACTCTCCTTCTCTTTTACATACCAATTACCTTCGTACAACTTTTTAAAGATAATTTTTAATTTGAGTCAAATAAAATTAATATTATGTAATCATATTATCACAAATACAAAATATTAAGATTGCGATTATAAATTATAGTTTTGAATTTGTTTTATGAAAAATAGTTATAATATTAATGTATTTCTTATTTTTTTGGTGAAAAAATACATTTTTATTTTTAACACGTGATAATATTTTTTATTTGTTTTTTTGGTATGGGCTAAAACCCAGCCCAACAATATTATAATAATATATAATATAATATTATATATTATTTTAAAATAAAACAATTTCAAAAAAGAGTTCAAAAATCTTTTTCAAAAATAGTTTGCTATCTGATGTTTTCATTACATGGTTATTTATGAACTGGTTGTAATGTTTAAATCGAGTAACCCAAACCAAACCAAACCAAACTTTATATAAGCCTTATATAAAGGAGGTTTTTGCCATATGAGCCGGTATCAGCCCATTTTATTTGGGCCTTCACTCTCTGAGTCTTCGTCGTGTCAGGAAGACAGGAAGGACCAAATGTCTTTTGATCGTAAGCTTTCTGTAAGCGTTGATCATGACCGAGTGCGTTTCTCCTTACTGTAATTGTTGTGTTTTGCCTTGGAAACTTCAAGTGAAGGCTCCTTACATTTTGTTTTCCTTTTTTTATTCTTTATTTTGGATCGTCTGCGTCGCATTTAGAATGGGCTCATCACGTACGTAGACGAGCTTGACTTGGTAAGTGGAAGCATAAAGAGGTCTTCCGCTTCTTTTGTGGAACTCTTCATGTAATTTCCTAATGCTTTGTCTGTGGGACAGTGACCATGCAACAATTCGAAGACTTTAAAACCATGAAAACTAGGGTAATATTTTAAAAATATTAAAAAATATTTTGTTTTTTTTTAATATCTAGCATTATAAATTTATATATAAGATGTATTTATAATATTAAAAAGTTAGTTTTTTTATATGTTGACGTTAGAACGCTTGGATTATACCCAATAAAATAAGAATCTTTTTATCGAGGAGGACTTTTCTTAAACTTTAAACAGATCAATAATTAAAAAACATGGCAATACCTTAGCTTTTTATCAATCAATCAAACTATGCAGCTTATCTTAGCTAAGACATGTTTGGGGTGCTAATACATTCTCTTTATGAAACCAGTCCTCGTACCCAATCTCTGAGACCAGTTAGCGTTTCTGGTAATCAAAATACTACGTAACGACTCTCATTCCTTCTTTCCACTGAAAAAAACAAGAATTTATTGTCTATCCCATTTCCTGAAGGTCTTTCTTCCTACCTACTTTCCAGGCAATCCATATCAATAAAAGAAGAAAGAAAGCATTCCTAGGGCTAGGAAGCAATCCATGCTTGGACTTCAATTGTACTTAAACCAAAAAGAGTAAACGATCGCCGCAACGCCGCACACGTGTAACAATTATTATCATTATCATCATCATCATCATCATCATTGAAAAAATAAAAACCATGAACTTGATTTGAATGACATAATTGAAAATTATAAAAACTTTGACAAAAAAACCAAGGAAAAAATTAAAAATTAAAAGAAAAATGACCAAAATGAAATCATTATTATTATCATTGAAAAAACTAAAATCTTAAACCTGATTTAAAGGATAAAATTGAAAGTCATGAAAACTTTGTCAAAAGAGCAAAGAGGAAAAAAATATGAAATTAAAAGTAGAAGGACCAAATAAAAAATCATTATATATACCAATTAGAAACCAAGGGTTTAATTGAAAACTCATAAAACTTTAACAAAAGGAAAAATGATAAAAATATAAAAATAAAACTAAAATGATTGAATATAAAATACCAATAACACTAAGGACTATAATGTATTTATCAGAGTAGGAGAGAGAAATGAAGAGAAAAAAAGGATCATCGGGGATAAACCGAGAATATTTGGACTACACGCACCACCTAGAATGGAAGAAGAGACTATGAGGGAATCAAACTATAAGATGAAATTATATTTTTGACCGCCAGGACATGCTGTAAGCGCCACCCAAAAGATGCGGCGTCTCCCACTCATGCCAACAATTTTTCTAATAAAATATATTATTTTAATGGTAAATTAAGACACTGCCCCTATACAAACCAATAATTAACAAAAAAGGAGAACCAAAAGACTCTAATACCCTGACCCTAATGCATTAAATTTCTTGGATCCAGGGGTACATTTATAATTTAATTGTATATAAAAAAACAAAAAAGACCTAAATACCCCTACCTGAAACAATTGATTTTTTTTACTCTGGGGGTATATTTGTTATTTTATTATTTATAAAATATTGTATAAACAAAAATACTCTCAAACAAATTAATAAGAACTTTTAATTTTATACTTAATACTTAATTTTTAATTAATAAGAACCAAATTAAAAAAATTAAAATTAAAATGCAAAAAAAAAATATTATTATAATCAACAATGCTAATAGACATGGGAAACAATCTCTTTTCTTTTACTTTAATGTTTTCCCCTGTATGTTTTAGCTTTATACTTAAATATAGAACGAGACTCCGTTGTGTCGGCAACCCGACATTAAAGCAAAAGAAAAGAGAGGAAAATGTGCTTTATACTTAAATATAGAACGAGACTTCGTTAGCGTTGATCCTGACCTAATGTGGACCCCATATTTTTCCTTACTTTTTCTCCGAGTCTTCGTGGTGTCAGCAACACGGCATTGAAGAAAAGAAAAGACAGAAGGACCATATGCCTTTTGATCGCAAGCTTTCTGTAAGCGTTGATCATGACCGAGTGCGTTTCTCCTTACTGTAATTGTTGTGTTTTGCCTTGGAAACTTCAAGTGAAGGCTCCTTACATTTTGTTTTCCTTTTTTTCTTCTCTATTTTGGATCGTCTGCGTCGCATTTAGAATGGGCTCATGATGTACGTTGACGAGCTTGACTTACTAAGTGGAAGCCATGAATTAGAGGTCTTCCGCTTCTTTTGTGGGAACTCTTCATGTAATTTCCTAATGCTTTATCTGTGGGACAGTGACCATGCAATAATTCGAAGACTTTAATTTGTGGCCATTGATTTCCTTTCATATTGATCAAGATGGTAGTCGTTGTCTGTATATATATCCTATAAACCTTTTCAGCAAGGTTTAACAAACCCAATATTTTATTTCCCTGAAGTTTTTCTCTCTCATTTAATGTTCGGAGGAATATTAAGGCACCTCTTTGGTGGTGCGTATGCAGCCCTTCTTTTGCTAGTGATCCTATCCACCCACCATGGTTGCAGTGCTAGAAAGGACAACAGTTACTGCGCTCCTTCTTGCGGCAATATCCATAATATTAGCTACCCTTTTCGATTAAATACCGATCCCGAAAGCTGCGGCAACAAAAATTATGAACTTGTTTGTGAAAACAACGTACGCCCAACTTTAAACTTGAGCATGGTAAAATATTATGTTCAGGCAATCAATTACAATGAGTTCACAATTCGACTTGTGGAAGCTGGTGGTGTTCAGAAGGATGATTGCTTCTCCATCCCTCGTCATTCTATTATGCAATATATTTCGCCCTCGGCCTATTATGATCAACGTTATAATATTATTGGATATCAAGTATTGATAACTTTTATATGTTGCGCAAATCAAATACTGAATCCTTCAGATTATATTTTGGATACTTCTTGCAAAAATGGCAGTAGGACTGCATATAATTCTTCTTCGTCTAGCAGTATCTCTTCTCCCAGCTGCATCAAGGAAGGTCATTCCTATGTCATTATTGGTAATAATGCGCACTTGCAAGATTTACCGGACTTATGCCGTATAAATTTGATTTATACTGTGCCTGGATTTCTTCTGCCAGAAAATAGGACCAATATGTCCTACATAGATGTCCATGATGTTTTGGTACATGGGTTCGAGCTTTCATGGGTTTCGGCCTGTTGTCATTCTGTCAAGGAAAACCGCTGCAACCTTGATGAATTCACCAGGAACGAGTATTGTAGACATGGTACGTATTTTCTCTCTCTCTCTCTCTGCTTCCCTCAAGTACTGTATTGTGATTATCGATACCGTATTTGCTTTATTTTCTATTGATAAAAACTTGCAAGAAATCTTCTACAAGTCAATATTAATGATTTCTATTGTGATGATAGAGAAATAAAAATTAATAATGCTCCAATATTGCTTGGTTTCCGTTTATGTGTTAAGGGTTTAAAATTCTGCCTGTCTGCATGCTAATTAATCTCTTAAGAAGATTTAAATCAATTATTTTAATTTGACTTCTTTTTTTTTCTTAATAAACAGCCGGCGTCATTAGACGTGCAGCAGGTAAGAAGCTCCTTCACATTGCTGTTATTCTTTACATGGAAAATTAACATATATTATCCAATATATGTTTATTGATATTCTATTTAACTAACTAGCTCCAAAGGTAACAAACAAACAGTATGCTTTCTCTGCTCCAAAAATTTAAAACAGAGTTTTCATAGGCATTTTCTTTTTCCAGATAACCTCTCTCTCTTATGTTTTTTAAATATATATATAGATATAGACATTTGGTGAAATTAAAAAGCAAATATTATTGTTTTAATTATTACAGAGGTTACAAATTACTCCCGTGCGTAGTTGTTGTTTTAAACACCCCTCCCAGTATATCTTTTTGTTTCTCTCTCAAATGTAATAATTTTGTGCCTTTCACTTACCCACTTGGATCAAAGTTTTTGAGTTTATTTTATTAAAATCTTTCTCATGGTACCTCTGATATCATAGCTTCGATGCGTTCTCAAGATTGTTTTTTTCCTCTTTCCTCTTTTCTTTCCATTTAGTATCTTTTTAAAAGATATTGTTATTCAAGTTATAAAAATTATGTTTTCTAATCATGATATATAAAAACTATATTATTTCATTATTTTTTTTAATTATGCTATTCCGCCAATATTTTTAATTAATTATGCTAACTTAAAAATAAATCTTTTAAAACTATTTCTCTGCATGTATAGTAATTTAAATTTTACATGCTAAATATCACTTAAGACTCTCCTTCTCTTTTACATACCAATTACCTTGGCACAACTTTTTAAGGATAATTTTTAATTTGAGTCAAATAAAATTAATATTCTATAATTATATTATTACAAATACAAAATATTAAGATCACGAATATAAATTATACTTTTGAGTTTTTTTTATGAAAAATAGTTATAATATTGATGTATTTCTTATTTTTTGGTGAAAAAGTACATCTTAATTTGTTTTGAACACATGATAATATTCTTTAATTTTTTATTAAAAAAGAAAACTGGAAAAGAAAAGAAAAACTAAAAATTAATGAAAAAGAAAATAATTTTGTTCGTTATCTAAAACAGACTCCTAGTCTCTTTAACAATTGTTTATATATATATATATATATTGCAGTTTTTCTGGCAAGATGTATACTCGTTTACCTTGGTAAGAATGTTTCTCTCTCCAGACAAGGTGCATTTTAGATTAGACGTGTGGATTAATTACTTTGGGATATAACATTTCTATTTCTATAGATTGTGAAAATGAAACTAAAACATCAAAGTTTGTGGAATATTAGAGATAAATAGATCTTTGAGGCTTTGCTTTCCAAGAATATTATGTGAACTCTCTAACTTCTAGCTAGTTAGGATCCCAAGAAACTGTATGTAAGATGACAATGAGCTAAGCATGAAGTGGATACTTTAATTTTCTGGAAAATTGAAGTTAAAAAAACCATAAACCAGTTTTAAAAATTTGTACTGAGTTTGAAAAACAGATTTTAGAGGTTATCTATAGTTTTTATTTACAAGGTTTTCAATTATTTTTCAAATAAAAAAAGACAAACAATACAGTTTTTGTCTTTTATACACAAGAATATTTTTTTAGCAAAGTGAAATATTAAAGCTATTTTTTTTTCATTTTCATATTTAATTAGTGTAGCGAACTTATTTTTTATTGTAAGACTAATATAAAAACTTTTTTGAGTCCAAGATACGGCTTTTTACAAATGATTTTTTTAACAAAGTGAAATATTAAAAAATACATATTTGTTTTTAGCAAATGAACAACATATTTTATAATTTTTTTATTAGAAAATAAAATTGGAAAAGAAAAGAAAAACTAAAAATGAAAAAGAAAAATAGTTTCATGTTTCTAAAACACACTCCTAGTCTCTTTAACAATTGTTTTTTTTTTTTTCAGGTTATGTGAGATATTTTATAGAAGAAGAATTCCATGTTAAGAATTTTTCTCTCTCCAAACAAGGTGCATATTAGATTAGAAGTGTGGATTAATTACTTTGGGATATATAGATCATTAGCTTGCATATTAAACTTAACAGCTATTTATTAATAACATTTATATTTCTATAGATTGTTAAATTATTTTTTATGGTAAAATTATATAGTTGCATGTATTCAACATAAAATCTTAATTAATGTGTGTTAGCCTTAATTAATCTATCTCTTATTTGTGCATAAATGAGCTATTGTAAGGTTTAATATTAACTAGTTTGGCTCCAAGTAGTAGAGAAATATGAAAGGTGTTGGTTTTGCAAATAATAAATCATATTCTTCAAATAATACTTTACTTGTGAGTTTTGCACTGTTTGTTTGGTTTCTTTTTATATACTTTCATGGGAAAAAAAATTATCCCACAAAACCATACACCAAATTGCAAATAATAAATCAAATTTTGCTTGACTTCATCAAAATAAAATTATTATTAAAAAAGAAACCCATGCTTTTATCCTACACTATTACACTTCTCCACCACATCATCTATATTACCAAACATCCTGCAAATGGTCCTTGTAAATTCCTCCCAGTTGGTTACTTATTGCATAAGCTGCTTCTGATCTTGCTGTTCATTTCTTGATGTCCTTCTTATTGCTAACCAAGCCAATGATTGCGTAGTTTTATAAAACTATAGAACTTTAAGAGATTGAAAGATTGCACATACATGGGCAATTTCTCTCGGATTTGTTTAAATTTCTATCTTCTTAGTTAGTTTTTTTTTTTTTTTTGGTATTTTTCTTTTCAAAGACTAGTGAAATATTCACGGATTAACTTTTATAAACTATTTGCTAGGAGGAATTGGAGGAATGATGGATGAGAGGGAAATGATTAGGATAGAGGGATTGAATGTATCTTTCATTTAGCAAGCAGGATCACAAGGATCTAATTAGAAAGGATTGGATATTATTTTTAAGCCTTCTGATTTAGATGGAGTGTCTCCTCTCCTTCAAATCATTTGTAATTCATTCATTTTATTTTTTATTTGGATGAATTATTGATCTTCATCCTTTTGCTCACTTATCAGGCAACATGAGATGAATGGTAAGTTACATCTCTCATCTTCATCATTCTTCTAATTCATCCCTCCTAATAAGGGGAATGATGGATTGGATAAATTGAGTAAGAATTAATGTTTAATTATTTCTCTATATATTGATTAAGAGAGAGAGTGGACATAACTGGATTTTTGAAACTTATGTGGCTAATTGAGTTGGGCAGTGTCTAACACAGTTGTCCGAAGCAACTCCAACTATCCTTAACATTACTATTATATAATTAATATTTTGTGTTGTTTCTCCTCTTGTTTTTATTTGGCAGGCTTTATTAATGTGAACATCTCTTCAAATCGATTAGAAGATGTCGTAGCTGTGCTCACTGCGCTACTTGCCCCCATTGGTAAGTATTTTACTTTGCTTATTTGGACTAACTGTGATGCACATAAATGTATGTATATCAGACGCACAACAAATTCACCTTAAGACAAGCACTATTCATGACCAAGAAATGAAAAAAGAGAGAAAATTAAGTGCTAGAAATTATCTCCAAGTTTTGATACTTTATTATGGTTTTATCCCTTAGAATTAGCTTTTGCTTATTCCCATCAGTTTAGTTGTTGAAAATAAGTCCTTCAAATCGAAAATATTTCTTATCTAATTCTTGACAATTTCATTTTTTTAACGGCAAATCAAATTTATACTATTTTTGCCTCAAATTAATTATGTATATTAATATTTTTATAGTTTTTTATTTCAATTATAAATAATGATTTCAGTACTACAATGCAAAGAAAATCTTTTAATCATATAATAGCCCGAGAATTTTAAAATTTTATATTATTCCCTTTATTGTTTGTATCATAGAATTGCATAAATGCTATTATGTTTGCATCTTCAAAAAATATTTATTAGAGCGTTTTTCAGAAGGTATTTATTAATTAGAGCTTTGAGGGAGTCGGTTTTTAAAATTGAAGAAATAGAATGCAGTTACACAAATTTAGAAGTTAAAATATTCATATTAAGGACTTTTACTGATGAAAAAAAGTATAAAAGCTAATGGATAAAATAAAAAATTTAAAGAAAAACATGGGCCAAATTATGTGCATGCTCACACACATATACACACCCTAGAATAAATGAAATACTTGTACATATGTTTTTTTTATGATAAGAATTTGTTTGTTTGAGAAAATATGCTTTCATGGATACACTGTTAAATTGGAAAGGACTCTACAACATAATGAAAGTCACATTTCTATTCAGATAAAAAGAAAGATATG
>Ga0325405_1003195_pt1 | contig 16877 bp, 11 predicted proteins | sample PopdelMetagenome_21_FD_205663 | JGI IMG/M metagenome (GOLD analysis project Ga0325405, IMG submission 205663) | Populus deltoides microbial communities from Bellville, Georgia, United States - Xylem-Control-R2 | ecosystem: Host-associated > Plants > Phyllosphere > Stem > Wood/Secondary xylem...
CACTTGTGCGTGGTTACCCCCCCCCCCCCCCTCATTTGTCTATGTATGAGCATTCTATAAATAATAATAATAATAATAATAATAATAAGATGTAAGCTTTGGATGCCAACTTAATTAGTCAAAATTAGATAACAATTTGATTACTATACTATCACGAGATAGAAAAAACTTGTTTCTCAGTACTCTCCAACTGTTTCTGGAGATGGATGAGGCAGGAAAAGTAATAAAATGTGAACCTACCTAATGCCACTTGCGATCATTGTTTGCATGGAATTAGCCGACACTCCAAACCAAATTTGAGACTTGGTGTTGGAGATTAATAAACTCACCTAATTCAAGGAGATTAATTTGTATAATATCATATCTGGCTTTCTTCAGGGATATTAAACTATTCCAAAACCACCGGCAGTTCATATATATATATATATATATACACACCCGATTTTTGTTTTCAAAACCAAAAGTACAAGAACCATGTTCTCATTGTGATGAAATTACTATCCTACATCAACTACAAAACAAGGATTTTAGTCGTTTATATAGAATGAAAATCTCATCTCTTTCTAAGAGGTGATTTTTCAAGGATAAAATCCATTACGTGGCTTAACTCATGTTAGCTAGGACAATATCACTTACAGAAATTATCGTGTATGGATGTAGACACGTCTATAATTAAGAATACCATTAATGTTGCGCTTCCCAAACCCCTCGCTTGAAAGTCTATAATGGTGTTGCCATCTCTGAGAGACAAGATCGAATTTTAGCTGTTTATATATCATGAGGGTCTCCTCTCTTTCTAAATAGCGTATTTTCAAGAACAAAAACTCATGTCAGCTGAGACAACCATTAATCTTGAAAGGTTTATCCGTGTGCGGGGTAGAAATAGACACACATTGTCTCCATAATTTTTGTTTTGGAAACAATAACCAAATGTTTTTGAGATTTCCTTCATGAATTCCTTAATTCTAAAAGCAAAAACTTGTATAAAAGGACGTTAAATACCAAACTTTCAAACAAGCACGCTGCCCACAAAGATTCCACTCTTGGAATTTTCCTGCAATAATTTAGGCTACCGACATAAAAAAGTAAAAAAAAAAACAAAAAAAGGGCCCTGAATTAGTCCCACGGCGCCTGTCAAAACTATATATATATGAGTGACTTGATATATATAAGCATTATTAAAGACATATAATCCTGTTTGAGATTCTTGTCCTGTGATCATTAATATATGAAATCTTGTTGCTTTATTAGATTGTACGTTCTGCCCCATAAATGATGTGAAATTATTAATTATATCTCTGTGTGTGTGTGTGTGTGTGTGTGTTATATAGCAACAAAAGAAGTGTTTCCATCCAAATTTGTTTTGTAATTAAGGGGTAATCTTGTGCTTTTAATCAAGGTAAAACAGCTTCCTGTACGTGGATTACTGCTTCTAGAATATTAGATTAGTGTGTGTTTGTTGCCGTAATGTGATTTCGGAGTTTTTTAAAAAACAAAATTTAAAAAAATATTAAAATAATTTTTTTAATTTTTTAATTTTAATATAGCACATTAAAATTATTAAAAATCATTAAAATAACATCAAATCAATATATTTTTTAGATAAACATCTTTTTTAAAACACTAATAAATAAATAGACATGCAACGGAGTAGTTTCTAAACCAAAAATAGCTTTAATTTGTAAGCAATAATTACCTTAGGTTTGGAAGGATACAAGTCTACGGATTAGGAAATCTTTTTAATTATAGCTAATTAGAAAATAAATCATGCATTAATTAATTATACATGCACCGATCGATATCTAAGTCAAAGAACATATATCACTATACGTACAAGCAAGCTTAATCCTTTTTTTAATTAATTAATTAATGGGATCAGAATCTTATTAATTCTTTGAGAATATTAATTAACCATCCATTAGTTTTATTATTTTTAGAATATAAAATTTGATAAAAATAATATAAGAATCAAAACTATATGAATTTTATTGTTTTTCGATTGTAAAGGAAAAATTGCTCGAACGTACGTAGATACCTTCAAGTAGGAGATGAGTGTCATTAATTTGAGCTTTTGAGAATCATAACATTAAGCACTGGAAACAGATATTATTTTATTTTTAAAAAAAAAGTATCCCATTGACTTTAAGCCTGAAAGCAGATCAATAATTCAGCTCCCAACTCTTGCTAGCTAACTGTTGATGACCCTACAATCAGCCCGAATCTCTCCCGCATTCCCGGTCAAGACATCAAGTTTGCCCATCTTCTGCATGGCAGCTGCAAACTTGCTCTTCCAAAGCATGGAATTTCTTGCATTAATATTCACTTGAGTTGCAGTTGCTGCATTTGTCAAGAGAGTTTGGTCTGATGTGAACAAGCCTCGGTTTGCTAAGATATCGAGATAGTAGCCTGCATCAGTAGTGGCTGGACTACCAGGGTTCATCGGCACCACCAGGCTAGGATCTGTACTACCTTGCGGACACATCTGCTTCAAACTTGTTGCATACGTAGCATCTAAGGTTGGGTCCTGGCTCGTTGTTCCATTGAAGTTGTATAATCTGTTGTTGAAGGAAGTGCAATGTGATCGACCAATGGTGTGTCCTCCTGGATTTATATCATCACAGAGTTTATTATGATCATTCAGTAGTGTCGAGATTTTGGTAAGAATTAATCTTGTTCTGACAGGATATAGTAAATATAGGTAAAGTACCAGAGAGGGTAACCATTTCTTCTTGTGAGAAACCCTTGTTTGCAAAATTTTGAGTGAGTCGGTCGACATTGAATGTGGGGGGAGGTAAGTTTGTTAAGACCTCTGAAGCTAGTGAAATTGTGCCATCTCTTCTTCCCGCAGGAACATCATAGCCAAAACCTCCAGTCTGCACAAAGAATTAAGGGTTATATATATACATGCATGCTGAAGCATGCGCGTTTAACACTTCATAAACAATCATGTCTTCTTACTATCTCAATGCTGTCTCTTGCTGCAAATGCGAGAATATCAGCACATGAGACAATTCCCTTGCATTCGGTCTCTAGTCTAGCCTTTGCATTGTCAATGACTTCAAAGCCTCGCAGACTAGGGTTGTTGGCAGGAGAGTCTTTTTCTGCTTTGTTTGAGGGAGTGGAGTCAAGGAGCACAGATGCATCACAGCCCTAAATGACCAAAAGGGTAACCAAGTTAGTCTCTAATCAAGCACTGTCATGAATTAGATCTAAATCCCATGCGCTATAGTGACATGAACTTGTTAATTTTTTTCCTTTGAAATACTTCCAAGGTTCCTCTTTTTGCTTCTTTGAAGTAAAGAAGAAGAGATTATGTTTACTTGTTCACATCTCTCTCTCTCTCTCTCTCTCTCTCTCTACACACACACACACACACACACTTACCCTAACGAAACAATCATGAAAGTGCATTCTAACAAGACCAGCAGCCACTCCTCTATCCTTATTGAAACCATCTCTAACTGCACTTTTGACAATGAACTCAGCCATCTTGCATGAACTTCTATAAAACCCTACTTCAAGCTGAGAATGAACACTTTGAGTACAGAACAGGAAAACAACAACCCAGCAAACTAGACATGGCCGACTTAGCTTCTTGGAACTCATGATGTGATGTTTATATCACCCTAGCTAGCTCGAACTATATCTATCTATGATCTATGCATAAAACTACGTCTATATATAGTTGAAGAAATTAGGCATCGTAACATTTTATATTGATGCATGATGAATTATTCCATCCAATAAAATGTCCTATGCAATTTTCGGTGCCAGATGAGAAGGCACTAGCTAGGCTGGAATTTCTTGTTACATGATCAGCAATAGATTATGATACTCTTCCAAAAGTACAAGAAAAGACAAGTGGAGTCAGTTTCATGACATATGGAATCGGATATGATTCCCATTAATATAATATAATCCGCATGCAACAATTGCTCTGTCATTATAATCGTAAAGAAATCAATCTGGTTTGACTTGAGAGCAAGAAGAGCGAATTCAGCAAGAGTGGTTAAAGATTAGATAAAATATCACATCATAATCATACAGTTAAGATTGTGCATGTGTGAGTAACTTGGAGGAGATAAGAACTCTCTATAATCTACTTTATGATTTCTTTGCGTGCAAGAAGGGGCCATGAGTCCTGACCAGTTCTAAATCGGTACAAAAACAATGATATTTGACAGGATTTGGATGCAATTGGCATTCTGTAAACAGTAGTCAAACTCCATGAGCAATCCATAACAGTTTTGATGAAGTTCCAGCGATACAGACCTGGTAGTGTTCTAAATTTCTGACAAAATCAAACTTGAACAGTTGATTTGGATTTTAGAATAGGAAAAGGAAATTGATGGTAAATTATAGGGGGATCCCCTGAATTAGTCCCTCTGTTGTCTAAGTAATTGAGCGATTTGTTCAAAGGATTTATGAACTCAAGATGAAACTGAATACCCTTCCATCTGCACTCGCTACTGGATCAAACGTCATACCACTTACCAGCTGAGATATCTCAGTCTGCAACCAGGCAAAAACTAAACTTAGATATTCAAGGTAAATTAGATGAAATTGGAAAAAAGGCACACATACATTTACAAATTCAAAGTCCAAAAACTTTTCATACGATCAAAGAGCCATCAAACTCTCATTAAAGCAATGCCAATGTAAAAATGTCTGGTCACACCATATATATGTTATTTGAAAACAGAGAGGATAATATTTGCAGATGAGGAAACATTGAGCATCCAACTTGTTCATCAATAACCCTGCCCTACAATCTCCTCCTTCAATACATGTTCCCAGTCTGATGAACAGCTATCATACCAACCAGCATGAGGTTGGTCTCCAAACCTATTGGTGAGGCTAGATTGGGTCTTGGCATCATCATTGACAAATAACCGGAATTCTTTCACAGTTGATTTGTCTTCAGCAGAGTCAGCAGGATAATTTCGGATGACAGGTTCCATATTTACATCCAAAATGCTGTCTTTCAATCCACCTTTACCCATTGGAACATCCCTTCTCAGACTGGTGTACCCATTATCAATGCTCTCTGGCTGATGCTCTTCCATTTCCAAGGAACTTGAACAGCCATCTCTGTGTTTCAAGATAAGCAATCTGGCCATAATAGCAGCTTCAATATCTTCTGCATGACTTGATGTGCTTGGCAAAGGAGAATCCTGCTTGGTTATATCTGGCTTTGTGCTATCTTTTGCTTCGACAGTCAATTTACCAACATTGCTCAGATTAGAAGAAACCTTGGAACTTGGCAATTTCTCCATGGCTGATATATTCACAGAATTACAGTTGTCAACCCGGCCTTTTAAAGTACGAAATCTGGCCATGACATCATCTGCATGGCTGCTCCTTCCTGCCATGGGGGAATCCTGGATGATTATATGGGGCTTAGTACTATCTTTTGTGTCATATACCATTTTGTCAACCTTGTTCAGATCAGGAGAAACCTTAGAACTTGACAATTTCTCCATAGCTGAGGTATTCCCAGAACTAGAGTTGTCAACCCGGCATTTTAAGATATGAAATCTAGCTATAACATCATCTGCATGGCTGCTAACACCATCAGCGTTACTGCTTGTTCCCGACATGTGAGAATCCTGGATGGATACATTGGGCTTAGGGCTATCTTTTGTGTCACATGCCAATTTGTCAACCAGGTTCAGATCAGGAGAAACCTTGGAACTTGATAATTTCTCCACAGCTGAAGTACTCATAGAATTTGAGTCATCAACCCGGCTTTTTAAGATATGAAATCTGGCCATGACATCATCTGAATGGCTGTTTCTGCTTAAGATAGATGAATCTAGAAAAGAAACATCTTCCACAGGGCTGCCCTTATCATCAGCAGGCAATATGTCAGATGAAACCTTGGGCCTTGAAAGATTCTCCAAGACCATAGATTTTTCTGGTACAACAGGGGCAGCAGAAGAAAAATCCAAGCAGAAAACACACAAGATTTTAGTAAGCACGTGTCTTTTTATTGAATAAATTAAAGTGACAATCAGAAATAGGTGATAGGTTTACCGTTTGCTTTTTGTGAGTGGCCTTTTTCCATCTCAATCTTCATTCGATTAAAGCGAGCCATATAATTAACAGAGCACAATGAAGCTTCTGCTTCAAGCCATAGATTCCTATACAGAAGAATTTGAGACTCGGATTCTTCTTCGATCGGAAAATTCTTGGCAAGAACCTTCTTTATAGCCTGCAAATCACGTTTTTGTACCAAAAAGTTTTAGTTTTCTTTTACTCTTTTTCATCCTTCATGGCAAAAATCATTTTAAGATTAGAATTTCTATAAAATAGATGTGACAGCAACAAAAAGAATACCTGTGTCATGTTATCATCTTTGACTGTATCTGCAGCACACCTTGTGGAAGCCCAATTCGACAGTTTCTCCTTTCTCTTATCAGACGCAATTTTATGCTCCTCCTCATCCTCAAAATGCTGAAACTCAAGTTGGCCCTGAAATATAACAATTTCAACATACTCAAGGTCAATTCACATTTACAACCTAAAATTACATTATTCAGTGTAGTGATAAAACATCAAAACATGGACAAGCAAGATTTATGAGGGCATAAGATTATCACATAGATAATGCCTATTGGTTTAGTTTTTTTAAATGGACATCACAGATTCAATACCAGAAGTGAAAGGTGAGGGATTGAACCATCGAATGATCTTGCCACTACGAAAATTAGCTGATATCCATACATCACCCACCAATGAGAGGTTAATGTTTGTGTGTGATGGAAACTGGATTTTAAAGTTTCACCATTGCACCAAGCAGTACCTTCAATTCATACCTTTTCCGAGCCCATAGCTTCTTCCAGTTCTATAAAAACCTAAGTTGTTGCATGAATTAAACAAAATAATGAAATACCTTGTAAAGATCAGATAACTTTCCATGAAATTGAGAAGTGGCTTGCTGAGGAATCAATGATTCTTGTGTTGAAATCTTCCTTTCCAAATTCTTCGATATACAGATATCAAGATTGTTGATCACATCTTTAAGAACATCAAAGTCTTCATCCTTCAACTCACAAGTGTCATTCGAAGAGTAAAATAGGAGCAATTCTGCAAGGTTGTGCATTGTATCAACAAGTGTCCGTGCATGCATCTTTGACAATGATTCTTCACCCTGTGATTGGGTGTGCTGAGCAGGAGCATGTTCTGATGAAGGTGGCGAACATAAGACCTGTTCTATAGCATGGAATGGTACGTGAGATGAACAATCATCAGGGTCATCATTGATTTTCCTCCTAACATCTGCAACATAAGAATTTTTCTTTGATGGCCATTCACCGTCTTCAAGACTTCGCTGCTCAGTGTGCAGGGAGTTAAAATCAGAAAGGATACTTTCTTTCCTAGTTTCATCATCAATGACATCAGAAATTTGAGCTTCATGACAATAGCTTGGTATCCTTTGGTAGGGTCCGTACTTCCCAGCATCATCAATTTCTTCTCTAAATAACACTTTAGCATCTAAAGGACTCTTAAACAAAGAGACTTGTTGATGTTCCAGACTCTCATGATTGAGGGGCACAGAGATATTAATTTGTTTTTCAGGGCTGGCTTTTACAGCATCATTAGTAGCGGAAGGGAAGATTTGAGGGCCCTGAGGACTCAAGCCATTGCAAGCTTCTACCTTTTTTGGAATCAGTGGGTCCACAGCCTCAGAAATTTCAAATGCAGATAGATGAGAAACTGGAGCACCTTTCCAGCATGGTGAGTCCACAGCAGGGTTGAAATGATCTAAACTTTCAGACGTATTCTCTACAGAACCAATGGCTTCATGACCATCCATAGCCAAATTGAAGAAATCTAGATTTCTACGAAGAACTTTATTTTCCATTTTTGCTTTGAAAAGTTGATCGAAGAAATCCACAGAAATATTTTTGTTGCTTGGCAACTCATTGTTTTTAGAGGAAATTTCTGCCAAGTAATCATCATTTTGTTTCAGATGAAAATTAATTTGGCTAGAATCATAGAAAACTTTTCCTTCAGAGCTAATAAAAGGATTAGGCTCTTGCACAGAAGAGGAATTATTGCCCTTCTCATCACCATCACAACCAGTGTTCATATTTTTAAATGAATATGTATCTTGCCCTGGGGATCTAACAACAACCGCAGGTGAAGGCTTCATCACTGGCATGCTATCATTTGGACTAGCATCACGCTTCCTTGAGGATTTTCCATATGAAATGACATCTGGCATTTGATTAATCGCAGAATTGACTACATTTGAGGATGGTACCTGAGGATAAGCTTGTGGTGCTACTGAAGGAAACACCAAAGGTGATGGTGTTGAATAACCCGCAGGCATGAACTTGGGTTTTTCACCAAGGAAAGCTTTATAATCCAGCTGTCCTGTGCTTGCAGACTCAGTGTGCATTTGCCTACCAACCACGTCGATTCCAAGGGAAGTTTCTTCACATTTGCTGATATCCTTGAATGCAGAAAACCCTGCAAGTAGAAGCAATTAAGGAAATGCTAGATAACGGGTAACTATCCTAGCTAAAAATGCTTATCTTACCATTTGTTTTCTGCTGGGTGCATACTTCAAAAACTGAACTTGTTGTGCAATTAGAGCCAAAATCATTCGATTAAGATATAACTACTCATAATTAAGGATGGCTCTGGTAGATTGTAAAGAAGAATCTCCTTAAAGACTTCCAATGACATAAGGGCAAAAAGTAACCCCAAGGATACAGATTATGGCTGAGTAAAAGGAATATATTCCAAACCTTATATCTGATATATTAAAAATTATGACAGTGTTATCTACATCCCTCGGTATCAAAAGGACTCTTCAATAAGTAATGGATAAGTTACAAAGAGGCTTATATGTAGACGCCTACCACTTGCCCAGCAGAGCAAGAGTGCCTTTAGAAAACAGTTTAGAAGAATAGATACAAAGAAGAGAGATGTGAATAAAATTACTCCGCAGTGAAAAAGAAAACATGACAAAATGCATCTCACTAATGAGTACGAATTTGAGAGAAAATCACATTTTCGTATTATGTTCATCTTTCTTATACTTTCTCAATGGGCATGGAAACAATAACCAAATGGCATGAAACAGACCAATTACAGCTTAATATAGAGCGTATGCTGTGCTAGACTATGGATAAAGACTTCAGAATAGCACTCATTCTAATGTGGAGATGCAACTACAGGAAAATAAATATCCAAGGTATATGGTATGACAAATAATAAGCACAGTAATTTATAAAGATGACAAAATCAATAATGAGTATGAATAGACAAGAACAAAATGCAAGGTCCAAAGTAATTTTTTGAATTCTCAATAATAACAGTAATAATAAGACAAGGATACCTTGATTAATAAAATTCTCCTTCGCAGAAAAACCTCCATCAAGTTGCATTTTTTTGCTCTGATGCCAATCAGTAACTCCCTCCCACAAGCCACTCCACTGTGCAGTATGATCCAGAACTACCAAGCTTTGACTATAATCATCACGAGAGGATCCATTAGATGTTCCAACATGAGAGGTAGAAAACAATTCATAACCAGATTGGTTGGGGATCTTCAAGGAACCATCACTAGCAATTGCAGGTGAAACATACGATGACGGATAATATGGTTCAGCTTCAACAATGCTAGGATTACCTTGACCATACAAAACAGCATCAGTGGAAGCCGAAACAAGAGGGTGGCTCATAGATGGCATCTGGGAAGTAGGCGAGGAGTATCCAAATGCAAGTGGGGAAGGCGAGGAATCAAATTCCAGGTTTGGAATGGGAAAGAGATCAGGTCTTGAATTGGGAATGTGAGAGTTGGAGGTAACCCAATTGTGTAAGGAGGAATTCAAGCTAACAGGATAAGTGGGTTCAGTTAAATCCAAAAGGGGTTTTGCTGCAGACCTATCAACAGTGAAAGGTGGGGCTGAAGCTGATAAATTTGAAGAGGAAGATGATGATCCACCTCCATTATTATAACCATAAGAAACCCCATAATTCATCATCTCATTAAGCCTATATCTTTATGTTGGTGTTAACAAACAACTGCATAAAATGATCAAAGCCCACAAAAATCCATGTCAAATTAAGAATCTTTAAAGTGATAATCAGGACTAATAATCAAAAGAAATAACCATAATGATTAAGAACAAGAATCATGCAAAAAACAATCAATATACAATACAAATGATGAAGATCAATGAATAGGAAAGTCAAAAGGAAAAAAAAAAAGTTGTTACCGGAGAAGAAGACTGGTGCCAGAGAGCCGGGGACAGAGATATGGCAGTGCTCTCTCTGCGAGTCTTCAAGTTGAAGGTTTTCAAGGCAACAAGTGTTATTTTACTAGTGCTTTGTCTTGGATTGATAAGATAGGCAGCAGTCCGCAAACTATGATTAGTATATGATGTCAGTACCTAAAGTATTGATTCTTGCAATCTTACCACCGAATCATCCTAACAGGCAATCAAGTGCCCACTGGAAAAATTATATGCAATAATGTGATTTTGAGTGTTATCTGATTTTCATAATTGAATATCTAATCTTGAATTTTATTTAAACAGGCTTTCAACATTGAAATGTTTCCTCTAAAACCTAATTGAAAATCAAAAATAATAATCAATATGTATATATATTATTTGTCTTAGGTTTTAATCAATTAAATAAAATTGGGGTGTAATTCTCCTTTTCTAGCTCTTGTCCTAGCTAACAAAATTGTTTGGTGTGCTAAAAAGAGGAAGCAACCAAAAGGTATTGTATACATTTGGTTAATTTTAGTCTAAAGTTAATTATTTATTTTGTTGTGTTGGTTTAATTAATATCCCGAAATATTTATAGAGAGGATTGAAACATCTTTAATTATAAGAATAGAGATAGAGATATAAAAATAAATTTATTTTTAAAATAATTTTGAACTAAACTTTGCCCTTTTAAAATAAAAAAAAATAAAAAAACACACATTTCTATTTTAATTATCATTGTCTTTTCTGTTGGAAATATTAACCAAAAACTATATAATCTTATATCAAAACCAAATTCATTTTTCTAATTCAATGAAAACAAACTATTTATTTATAGAAGGACTAGATGATAGTTTTTTTAATATGTTTCGATGGTTAGAAATTTGAACCAAGTTGGATAATAAATTTACATTTTGAAGTTGTTCATAAAGGGAACCACACTTGGCTTTTTAATTTGTTGATGGATTGCATCTATCATTTGCAGCTAGTCATTGTGAAAAGCTTGAATCTTGCAATAGGAGGAGCAACACAAGGACAACACCAACAGTACTCGCATAAATGTGCTGAGTATTGTCCATACTCTAGTGTGGGGACGCATCAGTGTTTTCAAAAGAGGTCATGATAAAATTTTCTGGGCCACAAATTAATTAATGCATAAACTACTGGAGCCTCTTAATTAAGTAAAGAAAACTGCAAGAAAGATGGGGGGGGCTTGAATCTCATACGTCAATGAATTAAACTCAGAACATGAACAAATGACGAAGAACAGGAGAGATAGGTAGGCATGAATCAGAAATAAACAATGAAAGAACAGGGGTCTTGATCATGAGTGGCAGCTGAAGAAGAAGAAGGCAAACGGGAATTCCTGAGACCTCGAAAACCATTAATGCTGCGTCTTGGTGGCATCAATCTCTCTGTAATTCTTGCCAGAGCCACCGCATATACTTCCAGTAGCTCCGCCATGATTGCCACCGTTATCATCTTCAATTCCTGTCTGTCTGTGTCTCTCTCCTGAATCGGCGACCAGTACTGCATATACGTGCTAATCAATTCTTGCCAGAGTAGGTAGCTATAGGTTTTATTGCTGTGAAATGTTGCTGTTCTTGTAAGTAAATATGTAGAAATATAAGTTGTTGTTGAAGACTTGAAGAAAGTAGGCAACATGAAGCCAAATTTATAAACCAAAAGGCAGTGAGTGGGATATCTTTAAAATTAAGAAGTCATATTCGACTCGAGTAGATTGCATTAACAATAAGTAAGTTATCACTTATTCATCAAGTTAAGAATCCGAATCTTGCTAATTAATTAATATCAACTCGTAATTATTAACATATTTATATATATATATTAAAAAATATTTTTTACTTCAAAATATATAAAAATATTAAATCAATCGTTTTAAAATTTTATAAGGTAATCGTACATTTTAAAATGAAAGGAAAAGAAATAATTATTAAAGTTCCATCGTTATTCAGAGAATAAAACGCTATATACCATTTCTATCATTAATTTAATATTTTTTTGAAGTGAAATATATTTTTAAAATTCATTAAAAAACAAAAGCTATTATACTCTATTAGAAAAATAATATGATGTGATCATAACGTTAATATCTATTAATTGTTATAATTAATCAAGTGGTATTTCGGAATTAATTAATTTCATGTGTTGAAACTAACCTTAGCTTAATTAATTCCTTAAGATTTCCATGCGTGAGCTTGGTTGATTCTCTACCTTATGATTCATAATTCAAACCACAGGGAAGGTAAAGAAATAAAAAAAAAATCGTCTTTGATGCAAATAAATAATAATTTGTTTGAAACTCGATCTATGGAAAAGGGTTTAATTTTAACCCCTCTTGTAGCCGTTACTTACCCTAAAGGCCACCGGAGTAGAATCAAGATAAGACGGCGATGACTACAATGGGGAATATCACGTTTTCGAGTACCCTTTTTCAGATGACATGACTGAAAACAATGGAGCAACGTGGGTGGACCTGCAATGGCTTCCAAGACTGAGTTTTGTGTGGCTGCTTTGGCACCTTTCACAGGACCCAGTTTGGTAACAACTCTCTAACTCTTTCGAGTCACACCAGGATAACAAAGGCGACGTACGTAATCTAAATAACAATATAAAAATCATTTTCAAACTTTATACTAAAAGCAGTACGTACTATATATGATTACCAACCAACTATTTATATGTGTGGTCAAAAAAAGATTATTTTATGTACATTATAAAAAGGAGCTTTTGGTTTTAGTTACTCTCTTTTTTATGCGGCAAAGAGGCCTTAATTTACTCCTTCATCTCCCCCACGAAAATCTCTCTTTTACGGTAGTTTTTTAATCCTTAAATTAAATGTATGGAATTATTATTTTTTAATTTTTTTTATGATCCAGCTAGATACATCAATTTGTTATATATATATTCTTTTTCTTGAAAAAATTAAATTAAAGGGCCAAGCAGTCCTACAAAGCTATGGCGCATGCAGCAACACGCCACGACTCGAATCACCTAAGATTGGTGTGGTGCGTGACCTCACATGTAGAAATTGGTGTGGACAGCCATGAAAACTTGCAAGTTTCCACCAAACAAAGAGAAGGAGAAAAGCAAGACACCACCGTCAATTTCTTGCAAGAATTACAAAGCCCAAAGGGCCGGGATGCTTGAACATGGTGGCTAGCAAATTTATTTACAAAAGATGTGACAATAGCTGGCTAGCTAGCTGGGTTATGAGTTCTTAATTTTAGCTGCAACCAAAATGCATGTTTAATTTCTTTAGAAGGAATAGGTTCTTGTGAAGACCTTTTTCCATACTTTCCAACTTAAGGAACGAGTAAGGGAACGAGCCTTCATTAGAGTCAAAGAAGGAATAGTCCTGGAGTCTTTTGGTGGTGGTGGCGGCGGCGGAGACGGTGGTTGTGATTCTTCTTCTTCCATTTCTTGGGGATTCCAAAAGCGAGCTTCCTTTCTTTTGCTCTTTATGGTTGCCAATACATCATGTTTGTTGCATATTCCCCATACCGTCACCTTTTGCTGATAATAATCTACATTTACAGAGTAAATTCCTGCCATTTCCATAGAAAATAATTAGCACAAAGTTACAGAAGTTTTCTCATAATCATCTTGAAATCGAAAGTGGGTCTAATTAATTCAACTAACCCTTTATCATAAAACTATCTAATTACTGTATCGAGATATAAAAAATTAATACGGTGGAAACATGAGAAGGGCACTCTTATTCCACTACGATGAATCTAACACTCAATTGTGGTTTTTGAATTTACATATGAACTTATGTTTAAGAATTTATTGCAAATACAATCATTATATTTCAATCAAAGGAAAAAAGAGGGAGGAAGTGGAAGCCCACAAGCAATAATGAGGTTAATTAGTACTCTTGTGACCAAGCTAGTTAATTTCTCGATTGAGTGCATATTGGACCAGCTGGAGCACATAATTGGATGCAAATTCCATCAGCCCATAGATAATTAGTGGGTCCGTAATCCAGTTCCTTCCCAATGTCTCCAAATTAAAGCCTACAGCCAAAGCCGACCCCATACATCATTTTTGCTCTTGTTTCTTTCGGTGAATTATCGTTCATCAATTATGGTGAAATCATTGTGTTATCTTTGCTAATTAATCAATTAAAATCTAAGTTATAATTAAGGACTGAACATCATTCTCGAAAAAAAAAAAAATTATGTCATCTTAATTTGCTATAACTAATAAGTCTTGGTCAGTTACCTTTGAGATGGGATAAGGTCCTCTTCACCTTCTTCTCGCATCCATGGGAGTAAAGAGGGACCATCATCTCCACGTGCTGTGCCTCAACATTCTTGCAGCTGGAAGCTAGAACAATTTGCATGCTTGCCATTTGGAGAACAACCTTATGTACAATTTAATTAACATCCAGTAACTAAATCCAGCTCTACTTGTTTCTTCTGAGCTAGCTAGATATGGAAGATGGTTTCATGCTTTGTATATATAGGATTTTGGGTAAAGCTCTAATTGGCTTACATTCATGGATTCCCTTGGAGGAGAAAAAAAAAAGGAGCAATTAAAGTGGCCTCTAATCTTTTTTAACTCTTTCTTTCTCTCGACATTTTCTTGAACTCAGTTGTTTATTGTTTTGGCAGTACTGTTCATGGCCGCTTGATCAGTTTAGTTAGATTACAAGGCTTATTATTAAGTTAAAGAGATGCATGGTAGGACAACAGAGGGGGAAATTCTTGACTTAGGAGGCTGTGTGACATGGATAAGGGTAAGGATGTGTCAGCAATTATGTTTGTTAAATCAAAAGGTGTATTATTGCATCTCTTTTTCCATGGAAGATGATGCATACATGCATGGAAGTTGAAACTGTCCCCAAGTTTTGGCTCCCATGTGAGCTGTTTTCCTTGCCAAAGAAGCAAATATTAATTGCCTTTGAGAATAACAAGATCTTGATTGAGATGATCACCAATATGTTTTTTGTTTCTTAATTTGATCAAGCAGTTTGTAATTATGCTTAAAGGAAAAGGCAAGTGCGCAAAGCATCACCATTTTATACATGTTGTTTTCGGCGATACCACCATGCACATGCATGCATTCTTTGCTTCTGCATGCTAACTTTAACTCAGTGTCTTCTTCCTGTTGAATCTCTATCGGCCGGCAATATCAGAACATGGATTGCCTTCCTCTCTAGAACAAATGTCATCAGCAAAGTAACATGCAGAGTCCAGATTTTGTTTTGGCTAATATATAAAATTGTACTTGTTCTTCCTTTATGCCCTTGCAATTGAAATTAAAGCTTCGAATTCGACGACGGGATCTTTTTGCAGTAAACACTACATGCTGTCTTCAAAATTCATGGTAGTAAGATTTATTTATTAATGTAGACTAGCTAGTGGATATATTTGTCTGTGGAAAATCAATGGCTTAAGTGTACATATACCCTATTGGGGATTTATTAAGCCTATTAATTACATTGGATATATATCTTGTATATAACGTTATATATGGATATCATAGAGTGGATATTAACAGAAGAATTACTAGGGTTTCTGTATAATAAAATGGGATACAAATCCACTGATCTCCTCTTTAATTGTTACTGCTTACCGGCTCCCTCATGAGACTGTAAAACCTAAAAGATCTAGAAATGGGGAGGAAGAAGCTAGCTGAGGCTGTAATTTCCAATTTTATCAAGAACAACATAGAATTTACAACATCATATATATTTCATTTGTGTTTTAAATATATATAGATACTAGGTTTAATATTCTTAACAAGTGAAGCTTATATTTGGGTTTATCGGATAATTAAGCTCAATCCTGATAATGATTAAGGGGGTATTGAGAGTGTGGTAATGTTTTTGTATTTTAAAGTGTTTTTTATTTGAAAATACATCAAAAAATATTTTTTTATTTTTAAAAATTATTTTTGACATCAGTATATTAAAACAATTTAAAAATACTAAAAAAATTAATTTAAATTATAAAATAAATAATAATAATTTTTTTAAAAAACACGTACTTATAAAACATAATAACACTCCTATGTAAGTTTGATATTATGATTCAAACAAAAGCATTACTAATCATGACACATGAGATGCTTTTCCTTGACGTGAAGTCTGCCATAACATATGCTAATAGTCAAAAACAAAAACAAAAAAGTTGTAGGAAGAGATTTCATGCAAGCTATTTTCTTATCCACAGACAGCCTTTATATCTTTCTCTATGACCGACAACAGTACATGCAGCATGCAAGCAGTTTCAACCTCTCATGGTGACCTAGCTAGCTAGCTTTGTTTATGTGGTTAAGATCGATTGCGTTTTGCTTCAAATATCATATATTCAATTTTGTGGTTTTAAATTCCACTAAAAATTATCTCTTAAATCTAAATTACAGCTTTTCTTACACTTTTTTTTTTCAAACAGTAATCGCATCACCAAGCACACTGTAACAAGTTTGTGATCATAAGTCAAACAAGCTTTAACCAGCAATGTTTTGCTGTCTCTGTACTGATCATCAGCTAGCTAGCAACTTCCAATGTTAAGTGGATGCTTAACTCTAATTTATATCAAATCATCATGTGACATCGGCAAGCATCTAGCTACTTTTCAAAAAGAAACTGAGGATTTGGGCATGGCCATGAGC
>Ga0325405_1003196_pt1 | contig 16870 bp, 5 predicted proteins | sample PopdelMetagenome_21_FD_205663 | JGI IMG/M metagenome (GOLD analysis project Ga0325405, IMG submission 205663) | Populus deltoides microbial communities from Bellville, Georgia, United States - Xylem-Control-R2 | ecosystem: Host-associated > Plants > Phyllosphere > Stem > Wood/Secondary xylem...
AAAATTAAATATACAAAACAAATTATATATAGCAATCAAAAGTTTGAGGATTAAATTTAATATAATCAGCAAATAATGACATTTCTAAATTTTTCACAACTTCCGGAAAGTGTTTTCCGCCCAAATTTTCCACGAAAACACTTTCCTAAAAACCAAGCCAAATTTTCCTTTGACTGGAAAGTGTTTTCCGTTGACCAACTTTTCTAATGGCAAACAAACACATGAAAGTTTGGAAAGTAGTTTCCCGGAAACCACTTTCCGAAAAACAAACACAGCCAAAGGGAAAACACTTTCCTGGAAACCAAACCAAATTTTTCTTTGACTGGAAAGTGTTTTTCATTGACCGGAAAGTGTTTTCCGTTGACCGGAAAGTATTCTCCGTTGACCAACTTTTCTAATGGCAAACAAACACAGGAAAGTTTGAAAAGTGGTTTCCCGGAAAGTGAATTCCGGGAAACAAACATGGCCTAAAGAGAAGTAATATATTCATTTCATAAAATTATAGGGTAGAAATAACAATAAAAGTGAGAATAGTGCTTATTATGTGTATTGCGTCAAAATAGGTTAAAAATATAAGCTTGAATCCAAAAATACCCTAGCCTGATTTTCCGGTCACCCCTACCAGTCAAGATTTGAACTGGCAAACAACACGTCATCTATATTTATTTTTCAAAAAAAAAATGGACTACTTGTCGTTTGCTCTTTAAAAAAAAATAACAAGGCTAGGCACGTGGGCCTAACCTCCAAGCCCGAGCTCGTATGACCTTTTTAGGGGTGTGCAAAAAAACTAGAAAATCGAATAAACTGATAAAACCAAAAAAAATTAACCGAAAAAATCGAACCGAGGAAAAAAACCGATTAGAATAGTTAGAAAAAATCTCAGTTCGGTTCGGTTTTCGGTTTTGTAATGCAGTAACCAGTTAACCCGGAGCGAACCGAACCAGTTCAAAAAAAGGTATTATAAATAGAAAAATTTATCCCCCCCAGTAACCCTAGCCACCAGCAGCCCCCTCTCACCTCTCCCACTCCCTCTCCCTCTTTCTCTCCCTCTCCCTCCCCTTAGAAGCAGCCCCCTCTCACCTCTTGATCCTAGGATGAATCCGGGTGTAGAGGATCTTTCTAGGCTTGGGACCAAGAGGATATTGATCTTTGTAGCAGAGGAAGACTATTTAATTGTTACAGCTAAGAATTATTATGAAAAGTTGAAAAGGAGTGGATGGAAAGAAACTGTTGAACTTGTCGAGAATGAAAAGGAAGACCACTGCTTCCATTTGCTTCTAGGTATTCTTTAAAATGCAGGGAAGATATGATTTATCTGTATAAGAAGATTTGGGGTTTGATTTTAAAAAATCGGGTTTGGATTTTTGGCATTTGGGTATTTGAAAAATATAGGAAAAACCATGTTTATTTTGCAAGAAATTTAGGGTTTTGATTTATAGCAGAGTTTTGGATTTGGGATGTTGATTTTATTTTTATTTTTTAATTGAAATCAGTGGTGTTAATTTTTGGCTTTTTGTTGTTTACAATTTGCACAATGCAGGGAAAACAATATTTGTGAAAAGGCTACTAGCGAGTTCGAGAAGAAATATGAGCGTATAGGTTTTCTCAGTTTTTTGAAACCAAGAACCGAACCGGATTGAAACCGGTTGGTTTGACTCGGTTTCGGTTCGGTTTCGGTTTTTTTTCAAAAAAAACTGGTTTGGTTGTTTTTTATCGGGTAAATACCGAATCAAACTGAAAATGATCACCCCAGGCCTTCTTATGTTAAAGTCAGGCTCTGAGACTAAGCCCTTTCTTTTTTTTTTTTTGCAATCTAAAAAGAATTTGTTTAACATGATAATTCACCCCCTTCAATTTTGAAATGGTTCTTAAATAATATTATAGGTTTTTATTAGATTCTTAATATTTGTTTTCAATTATTATGTACATAATATAAAAAAATAGTAATAATAAATTGCTCATAAATATCAATTTAAAATTAAATCTTTAAAAAGATTTTAGCAATCATGAAATGTTTTTTTTAACTAGTGATTCCATTTAAAAAGATACTTTCACTAAATAATTAAGAGACACATGAATAAGAAAAATAAATTTAGTAATAATTTACTCATTAATATTGAATGAGAAAAAATATCTATATTTATTCTAATTCTTTTCATTTTTAATCAAATTAAGAACCCATGAAAAAAATATTTTTTCTATTGAGAAAATTATAGTAATTAGAAAAGCAAGAATTATGCTACAGGTTTTTTTTTTCAATTGAGTTAAAATTATTTGTCTTCTAACAAACAAAAAAAAAATTGAAGAGATTCTTGTAACATAAAATCATATATTTTAATATGTATTTTTATCTTACCTTTCTAACTCAATTTTTTCTTGAAATTAACAAATTTCTTATTATTTATTAGCACATATAATTCTTGAGTTTTTTTCATTGAATGCACCTATAAAAAAAACATTAATAACACCCCTTCTTTTCCTGTGTTGCAATGTTTTTTTGCTCAAGCCTGCAAAATTAAACTAGTTTTGTACTAAAAGATAGCAAAATGACATAGAAAAAGAAAAATTAAATTTATAAAAGTACAAAAAAAATATTAATATATATATATATATATATATAAAGTAGATGGATTAGTTAACCTTTTTAAGAATATATATAAAGTAGGCTATATTAAACTTTAATATTTTAGTGGTTTAATTAAAATAATGAAATTAATCTCTGCAATTAATAATATTAGAGGAATGAGAATAACATGATTCTCTCTCTCTCTTTTTTCCCTCTTAATTTTAATTGCAGGCAAAGACAACCTTATCCTTTTCTATATACGAATCTGGATATGGTTTCACAATATGAAGCAACTTTATTTATTAACTTATTTGCAACACAATATCATGCAAGTTATTACCAATTAATTAAGCTAGAATGATCTTTGCAAGTCAGTGTTGCTTAGAGATCCAAAAAATGATATTTGAAAGTAACAAATATCTATTTGTTTTTACATTTCAAAAATATTTTTGAAAAAATTTGAATTTTTTTATTTTAAATTAATAATTTTTAATGTTTTCAGATCATTTTGATGCGTTGATATCAAAAATAACTTTTAAAAAATAAAAAATATTATTTTAATACATTTCCGAGTAAAAATCACTTAAAAAAACAATTATAATTATACTCCCGAACAGACTTGATAAAATTAATCAATTGATCCTTGGAAGCCGTGGTAATGGGACGAAGGATAAAATTAATCAATTGAAGATATAGGTTGACAAATTAAAACTTTAACATAATTAGGTTTGTTAAACCGTATATTAAGGCGTTCCATGTGTGTCCAGCTAGTAGTTCCCAATAAATTAATCTTTCTAAACATTTTATTAAGGAACGGAACAGATATAAACACTTCCCTGCTCATGCAGTGTTCAACGGAATTAGCATCCCGTTTTGAGTGATTCTTTTTCCGTCCTATTTCTTTTTCTTTTTTTTTTATTTTGCTTAATGACTATATAAATAGTGGATGCAGCAGACGCTGAAGCCTGTTACTGCCCGATATATATAGAATTTTCAAAATTAAAGAAAAAATTAGAAAAATATAACCAATATCTGATATTTAAAGGAGACTAGAAATCATGAAATATTCACTGGATACGGAGATTCAAGTAGGGATTAATTATACTTGAATAAAAATAGACATCACCATTACTATGCATCCTTCCCGAGAAAATAATACCTTAACTATATACTTTTTTTAAATTTTATTTTGTTCGGACCATTAACTATCTAATTCATTTTTTGAATTTATTCACAAGTTATATAATGTTGGTCGAGTTAGCTTTGACCCTGAAAGAAAGAGTCTCGTAAATCCATGACTATATTATTTTTTATATATAATTATTTATTTATTTCTTGACCTTTTTATTATTTTTTTTTTAGAAAAACAAGTTGAACAGAATACCAAGTTCGACCGACGTCGATACCTATTTTGAGAAGACTCGTGGACTTTTACTAAGTTGAACAGAATACCAAGTCTCGCAACTAGGAGACTTATTGATCAAATCGTTAAAATGCAGGTATAAACAAAACATGTCATTAACTTGACAAATCATCAATGTATTTTTTTAACATGTTTTAAAGTTAAAAACATTATGCTAGAACTACATTAGTCCTTCAGACTAGGAGACACGTCGACTCAAATGTTAAAACCCAAGCTTTGATCAAAATTTGATGCTAACTTGACAAACACTCGACAACTTGTTATGGAACTCATTTTAAGGTTACAAATATTGTGCTAGCTAGGCCTCCATCGTCCCCTAAAACTAAGAGACATGTTATTCTAACTGCTAAAACCAAATTTAATCAAAACATTGGCAAATTAATGAAAACTCATCGACACAATTTTTATTATTTGTTTGAAAATACACACACACAAAAAAACAAAAGCAAAATTTTAAATTTTAAAGCCAAACCATTACACCTAGGATAAAACTTGTTATAACTCATCCTCCTAACTCCAATGCAGTTCATTATTCTAATGGTATTGCAGCTTAAAAATAAATCCTTGGTGATATCATACCCTCAAGGTTGTCACACAATGGTATAGACCTCAACTCTACAAATATTTCTCAACAATCATCCACAACAAGATAACAATCAGTAAAAAATCATTAAAAATAACAAATGCAATTTCAATAACATTTAAAATTGATTAAAAATTTATATGGGTTCAAAATCAACCTTCATGAATGGCTGGGATTGACCAAAAAACTTCTAGAATGGTAGTGATGGTTTTGGACAGTATGGGCGCATAGATTCACATGTTGCCATTACTACTAGCACATGGGACCACGCGTTGTTGTTGTTTGAGCGTGTCTCTTGGCAAATCTAGAGCGACTCCTTTTCCTCATAACTTATGTACAAATGGTGAGATGCACTTCCATCTAAGGAGGGATATCGACATCAGGAAAGATTTTGGCTTGTCTTTCTCTCTCTCTGTCTTCTTTTTTCTCTCAGTTTCTCTTTTTATGCTTGCTATTTTTGTTTATTATTGTTGTGGACTTATCAATGGTGCTAGAGGAGAAAATGGTGGTTGTAATGAGTGGAAAGGCTAATCTTAGCCGAGAAATGGATGAGATTCAGGGTTTGGTCAATTGGAAAATAGAGAAAGAGGGGTTATCGATGTGGATAGAGAAACAACGACTTAGATCTGAAGGAGAAAGAAACAACAAATATGGCTTGCATGACTATGGTGGTTGTGCTGTTATCGGTGGTGCTGATCGATGTGGATGGTGTAAAGGGATAGAAGACACAAATCTGCTACAGTTTTATTTCTCTTTTTCTTTCTTCTTTTTCTTTTTAATGAAAATGCAAAATGTAATATTTTTCTCCCTTGTTTAGTCTTTTATACTTATCTAGTGCCTAAATGCACTTATTATTTTTATATTTTGATTTAGGATGCAAATGGAGGCGTCAAGGGCAAAACAAAGCTAATTAGACGATTCAGGATTGTTTCTACACTACTTTGTAATATGGGCATAAATCTGATACACAAACCTGACTTAATTTATTTTTAGAAGATTCCAGATTTGGTGCATGAAAACCAGTTGAAAACATCACTTTTCTTGTTATATTAAGACTTTACTTTATTGTTTAATATTTTCATTAATTATTCAGTTTTGAACATTGTTATTTTAAGAGATTTTGTAGGCTTCTAAGAAGAGAATTAACGCGTAAAAGGGAGAGGAGGGAGATTAGATTTCAAATACACCTCTCTTCCCCCATCTTCTCTATTTTTGCCCCTACTTCGAGTTTTTATCATGGTCCTATGTAGCTAAATTTTTAATTGGTTAAAGGAAACCGAAGCCTCAGAATTAATAAAATTGTGAGATCTAATTTGTTTTCATTGTTCAATTTATGTATTGAGTATCGAATATTCTTTGGTGTTTATTTTCATGATTGTCTCATTTAATTACTAGGAGGTCTACTAGTTTATTATTCTTTGCAATCTATTGCTATATTAGATATCAAATCTATAATTATATGATCCCTCTAGTTTATAAAGCAACTAAGATTTAATGATTTGTTGCATTAGAAACCATTAGATCTTAGGAAGAACACTCAATTAAATTAAATGCAATTATTTGTGCTTGTGTTGCTTAACTTCATCAATCTCTCTAATTCATAAGGCTGCTATTAGATTAAAAATTAAGTGTTTGACTTGAATTGTTTAATAGTTAGGGTTAATTAAATTACTTGTTGTCTAATTAACTACGACTAAGGAGAGATAGGAAAATAACTATAATAGTGAATATTCAAAGTGTGAATTGATATATACTTGCATTGCATCAATGATTAATTATAAAATTATGATGTTGGGTTTTGACTTAGACTAAGGTTTATTCTTTTGATTGATTTTGATACTTTAATTTAAGTTGTTCTTTAGTTGTTTTTTCTAAAATTATTTTTGTTATACTTAAACCTCCCCCCCCCTAAAATCTCTGTTCATATAGCATGAAACTAAAATATATACTCTCTATGAGAACGATCCTTACTCACACCTCTACATGTATTTTTAAGAGTTTCGGTTTTTTATTTGGTTGCCTACAACAACACACCAAATTTTAGCATCGTTGTCAGGGAGTTATTCCAATTGATTTTTATGCTCCTTGTGAACCTTATTTCACTCTTGATTTTTTTAAAAAAAATGTTAGTTTTCAATAGTTATGATTTTTATCAAGATTCTAATTTCGATAGAACTAGGCCTTGATTTTGTAGTATTTTTTTCAAGGAAAAAAAATTATAAGCAAGACTAGTTCCTTTTTAGGCCACTAGCCTCACCCTCTTAAGGTCAAATTCCATTGTTTTCTAGGATTTTTAGATATTTTTATGTTTTAGCGTATAATTTTTATTTATTTTCATTACTTTAGATTTTTCTTGATTTGTTTTTCATGGTTTATTAGAGTTTCCTTGATTGTTTGTGATAACTCGATCTTCTAATCAAGGTGATTTGCAGTTAGGTTATCTCCTTTTTTATAAATAAAAATGCAATTTTATAAAGTTTAGGTTGTATGCAACAAGCAAAAATTATTTTTTAAAATTTGTTTTAAGGCCAAGATTGACAAAATCATATTTTTGTTCAAAATCAAAACAGGCCGAATGACGTGCTTGTCAAACACACCCTTAAACCAAAATTCCTTTTAACAAAATAGTGGCAAACAAAACAAAGTCTTAAGTATTTGACTCGATTTTGATCCAACTGGATCGACCTGAAAACATTGTTTCAACCATGAACCAAACCAAAAACCAAAGTTTAACCCAAAACTAATCTAGAATGGAGATTTAAACCGAAACAAAATCAAAACTAAAAAAACACAAAAAACATAATATTTTCTAACAAAAACAATTCAAACACTAAGGAAAATGAAGAACAATAACGAACATTCAGACTCAAACCAAGCAACGTAAATATCAAACAAGACTAGATTTCAAGCAATAAAAGACAAGGTTTTGTTTGCAATCAAGAATGGATCAAGATTCAAGTATATATTTGCTTGAATTATTACTCAACCATCATGATTTTTTTCAAAATAGGTTTCGGTTCAAGATGAAAGTCTCAAGATTAAAACTCACAAAAACATGTTATTGATGCATTAAAACCGTAGATTATTTACTAATGACGATCAAAAACCAAAATCAAATCTAAAACTAGCACTAAAGACAATGTTCTTCAGATGAACATGAAGAACATGAGGGTTACCCAAAAAATCCAGCATACACCGTCAAACTCAGAAAATACATTTAGGCCTCCAAATCAAGCTCTATTAGCCCCAAAAACCATATTATCATAAACAAACAGGTTTGAATAAAAAACACTAACAAATAATCTTAAATCATCAAGAACATGTATAAAATTTCAACTTTTGAAACTATAACCCTATTATCAGCTAACAAAAACATTAAAACTCAATCTAAAACTAATTCCTTAAACACTTGAGACCCAAGCTAAACTCATAAACCAAGAATATGCATTAGCAACCTAGATAAAGTCATTAAACACTTACTACTACCTTTGACAAATTCCAAAACTACTATACTTCATCAAAACTAAACACAAAAACTCCTTTTAAACATCACAACAACATTAAAAACTTCAAAATATGATTAATCAATATAAACAACATTTTCATTCATCAATCCACATAAATGCTAAAATACAAAATAATGCCAAAAAGACTAAAAAACATCATTAAACATTGAAAAAACATGAATGGGTAGGCCACATGGACTCCACCCTTGAGTTTTCACATGGTTATATCTTCTCCAAGCTTGCTAGCTAGAGGCTGCTACTTCCCTTCTCTTTTCCTTCCTTCATTTCCTTTCACTTTTTAATCTTTTCAAAGCTTGATATACCTTCTATGTTAGGTCTTCAAACTTTCACACTAAGGTCTCTTTATAGAGAATATCCTCACATTTTTCTCTCTTCTCCATTTTTTATCTTTCTTTGATTTCTAGTGGTATTTATAAGATCTTTTCAAGATTGTTTTGGCGGGTTCCCTCAAATATTAATCGAAACTCAGTCCTTTGATCAAAATAAAAGAGATCTAGACAAATGTTAACAGCTGCAACCTTTGTCCTTCAATAGTTTTTGGGGAAAGTGGTTTTTCCTATATAGTTTTCTCTTTCTAGAAGACAAAGGCATGTGTTTCTCACCTTCTGATCTCATATGAAACATTTATGACCCTTGATAAAAACCCTATGGGATTTTTTAAATGTGAGCACACAAAAAGGTTATGTAATTTTGCACAAATGAGTATCTCAGTCAAGGCTGATGGAGTTAGCCACTTTCGAGGCTTCGTTAGAGAAACTCTGATGTTAACATCATCGGAGACCACCTGAACTTGGTAGAAGAGACGCACACCTTTCAATTAGATCCATCCTTGCTCTATTTATAGGTTTATAGCTCCATATTCATTCGTTTAAAGGTGCAACTCGATTAGTCTATAATATAAAAATATAGTGATGGATGATCAGGGACAAGATATTAGAGACTTCTATGGAAAAATTAGGATGTAAACATCTAATTTCATGAAAATGAGATTGTAGAGGGGATGTTCTTCTTCCATTTGCAAAAACTATGTGCCATTTGGAGGTATAAAACTCCACAATGAGCTCTTGAAAGGTGTTAACCCAATCATCCAAAACTACTAAGGAAGGAGATGAATAGTGGGAACGATATGTCGTCTAAGTTAAACCCTTTGAAATTACAGTTTTTAATTTAAGATCTAAAAGATTTTATTTTAGTCCATATTCTTCCAATTGCTTTTAATTGCACTTGTAATTGCCGCACAAACTCTTGATTTCATGCAATTTCACCCCTGCCAAGCTCAATCATCAGCTCCAAAGTTTAGTATCATTTTGATCTCGGTCCTTGGTTTCTAATTTGTGCACTTGAACCTTTAATTGACTATCAAACTTTTAAGTTTTTTCAATTTAGCCCTTGAAGTTTCACTTCTTTTACGATTTAATCTTTGGTTTTTGAATTCCTTCAATCAAACCTTTAATTGGCTATCAACCTTTAATTTTTTTCACAATTAAGCCCTTGATTTGACCACTTAAACTTTCCAAAGTCCAATTTCAGTCCTCGAGCTTTAATTTCTTCCAATTAACACCCAAATTGACTCTAAAAAACTGATTTTCCTTGTAATTAAGTCCCCAATAAAATTAATTAAGCCTTCCAAAATCCTCATTGAGTCCTTACTCATCCCAATTTATACTTCTTTACCAAAAATAAAAATATTTTCACCAAATGAGTCTTTTGTCAATCAGAATTGGGTCGCTAATTTTGCCTATCTTATACATTCTCATCGTCTAACTTTTTCACTTATCATTTCAGTCCTTCACCACCAATTTGAGCAATCTTCTAGGCTTTCTTTATGTGTATCCTCTTGTATTTGTGGATTTTTTTTGCTTTCTTTTCTTGATTTTTTTATAGGTTTAAAAATGGGTAACAACATGCACAAGTATGAAACCTACGAAAGTGACTGAAGAACAAATTAAATTAAAAGCCTTTGTTTTGTTTGAAGGATTTAGCTAAAGATTGGCTCTGCTATATATCCTCTGGAAGCATTACCACATAGAACAAGATGAAGAAGTTTTTTTTTAGAGATATTTCCCAGCTTCAAGAGCAACTAACATTCAAAAGGAAATTTATGGTTAAGGAAGAACAGTAAAGAATCTTTGCACGAATACTAGGAATAATCTAGTATTTTTATAAAGACCTTCTACTTATTGATGAGAGAGTATTAATGCTTCTAGTGGAGGAGCTTTGGTAGATAAAACTCTCACAACCATAAGAAACTTGATAGCAAATATGATAGCCAATTCTCAACAATTTGGCATTAGGCTTAACCCTCCATCTAAGCATGTTAATAAGGTAAATATTTCCTCCCTTGAACAATAAATTACAAGTTTAACTTCTTTTATTCATCAAATAGTTATAGGAAAGATTCAAATAACAAAGGCTTTGGGATTTGTTCGGTAGAAAGGCATCTAATCGATATGTGTCCATCTCTTTAAAAAGAGCCCATTGAGCATGTAAACATAGCAAGTGGTTTTGAAAATTATGAAATGACCACAAATGGCGAAATTGAATCAAAAACGTATTTTTTAAGAAATTTTTTTTTTGAAATTTTTTAAAAATGTAATCGAAACAGGGGGTCAAAATCGAGTTATGATAAAGCCTAATAAAGTTGTATAGGATTTTTGACATGATAAGATTAAAATGGAGGGAACCTACCATATTTTACTTTGAAAATGGAACTTTTCCATTCAAAATAATATTTTTAGTACCTATGGATATTAGCACAACTAGTATTAGTTGTAGCTATAGAACCGCAATACACCTTAGGCTCGATGTTTTTCATAAAAAAAAATAATGTTTAGGTGTTGCAAATGCATTTTATAGAAAGAGAAAAAATCCACGACTCGGATTAAAGACCAAACTTGGTAAGTTGGTTTTATTTTAATTAAATGGAAAGAAAAAAGTAGACAACAATAATAGATGGACCAAATAAAAAAAATGATCACGATAACTTGGAAAACAAAAGAACATTTTTTCAAAAAGGGATAAATGAAGTAGCTCAATTTCCATCCCATTAAATACAGAATAAAGAAATTAGGTAAAAATAAGACATGGAAAAATTAGCTCGGGTTAGCATGACAAACTTGTAACCCTAGTTATATTGTTAAACTCGCAGTCCATGTCATGAGATTGAGAACCCAACAGAATAGAGAACAATGAAGATTGCAAATCCTATTTTTTAAAATAAGTCAATGTCAACCCATGTTAACTTTCCAAACTTGTAACCCGAGTCATTAGACCAAAAACACTCAATCTAGAAAAACCATAAAACCTAATTCTCAATTAATCAAATGTTCAATGATGAAATTGAAAAAACAATTTCAATTATACAAAAGGACTCAAAATAAAAAAGATAGCAATTAAAATAATGAGGATCAAAACTGAAATATAAAATAAATTATATCTTTGGTTAAATGATGAAATTGAAAAGAAAAATTAATTTAACTAAAAAAATTAAAAGAACGAAAATAAAAATTAAAATAAGAAATCCAAACAAGTTTTTGATTGAAGGATAAATTTGAAAAGAAAAATAAATTCAACAAAAGGCCCTAAAAAATTCAAAAGAATGAGGACCAAATTGAAAACATAATAGATGATAAATTGGGATTGAATGATGAAATTGATAAGAAACAAAACTTTTATAAAAAAGCCAAAACAAAAACAAGGAATGAAGTTGAAGTACCAATAAAAAGGGCCAAGCTATAATTTTTTAGGAATTAGAGATAAAAGAAGAGGAAAAAAGAAGAAAGGCTCACTGGTGATAAACTGCTCCATCAAAGCCGACACACAGCGCACCAACAGGAAGGGAGTGTTTGAAATTGTGGTGGAAGGTACTTTTCAAAATAGCTTTTCGCTTGAAAATATATCAAAATATTTTTTAAATTTCTGACATCATCACATCAAAATCATCAAAAAGCACTAAAAAAATATCAATTTAATGTATTTTCAAGCCAAATGGCTTTTGAAAAACATATAAAAGCATAAGTAAAAGTTGTGCCAAACATCCCAAAAAACATTTTTAAATTTTTTTATATTTAGCCAAATATCAAATTGTTCCTAAGTTGACATGATAATAACAAAAACAACTATTGTGAAAAGATGAAAAAGTCCATTGACACCAATTTTAGTTTTATTTTTGCTTTTAAAGGTATTTTGATCATTTCACTATACTTTTGGTTTTTGTATTATTTTTTATACTTGGTCAAATATCAAATTGCCCCTCGTCTAGCATGATAATAATAAAAAAACAATTATGCAAATACCAAAATGTCCTTTGACACCAAGTTTAAAATATTTGCTTTTAAAAGTATTTCAGTCATTTTATTATACTTTTAAAATGAGAAAAGACTTGTTTGCCTCAAATTAATTTGGTAAAGATTAATGCATCTTATGGAAAGACTTTAATACCTATAGTAGCTAGTTTCAAGATTTTTTTTGTGTAAATGATAAAATTATCATTACACTATTTGAGTGACACAATATTATCACTCCATGTGAGTTTTTCAAACTAGAATCAGCTCTTCTTAATTAGTCATTTTACTTCTCTTAAGAAAAAACATGAATTCAAATCTTTTTTATAAAACAAAGTAAAAATGTCCATGTCAAAAAATCCACAGAGAAAACTAGATTATTGCTCGCACTATGCTGCCGATCGGATCAATGTTTTTAACGTAAAAAAAATATCTAGACGTTGCTAAAGTTGATTCAATGTGACTTGGTCGTCTTGGCGGGTCTAAATACAACTCATATGACCGGTGAAAATATAATTTGACTCAAAATAAATATTTAAGATGAAATTTTTTTAATACACATTAAGATGACAACATATTAAATTAATTTTGGTTAACTTAGATTAACCCGTTAAACCGCATACCAAGTCATGAAATCATGATAACCTTATAGAAAGCAAACATAAAATTACAAATGTTGAAAGGTCAAACTGAAAAAAAAAGATCAGTTAAAAAAAAGAAAAAAAATAACCCGAGTTAACCCAAGTTAACCTGCCAAACTCATGACTCTAGTCATGAGACTAGGATAACTAAATAGAAAAAAAAATAATTATGATGTCCAATTCTAAATCTACCTTATGAAGTCCAATTCTAAATCAAATAGTGTTTAAAGATGAAATTGAGAAAAAACTCAATTAAAAAATGGGCATAAAAAACAACTTGAGTCAATCGGGTTAACCCGCCAAACTCGTGACCTGAGTCATGAGATGAGGATAACCTCATAGAAAACAGATGAAAAACAAATTACAAAACCTAATCACCAATCAGCTCAATATTAAATGATGAAATAAAAGGAAAAAAAAAAGAAACAAAAAACTCAAGTCAATCAAGTTAACCTATTAAACTTGAGGTCCAGGTAGGTCATGTGTCTATAATAACTTTATAAAAAGTAAATTAAAAAAAATTATAAAATTCAATTCTCGATAAAATTATTTTAAATGATGAAATTAAAATTAAAAAAATATTAGAAAAAAATATTCCAATTAAAAGTGCAATGTGATGGGTAGTATAGTGAAAAATCCATGATCCCCTGTAGAATTTTTTTACTGTAAATTAATGGTAACGGTAGCAAGTTAACATGGTTAATGCATGAATTCCACTTGCCTTAAGCTCTAAGATAAAATAATATTCCTCACAGCATATGGAGTAGAAATTAAATGGGCTATATATGGCAGCTGGTAGCTAAGCAGACGACCAGACTCCATCAGAAATTGCAACCCCAGAGTCGCCTTCATAAATGCAAAGTTTGAGTTCCCATTTGCTTCATAAATGCTGATTATTTCCACTCTCTTGCTCCATGCATTCATTAATTACAAAGTCCAGTGGATTTTACTAACCACATCCTTTATCTTCATCTTTTACTATACGTACGTTGTCTTTGTTTTTTTTGTTTTTTTTCCAGAAATACTAACTAAACACAACCTAAATAAATAATATGAAAAAATTGATAAAAAATTATAGTGTTTTTTAAAACAAAATAATATTAAATTAAACATATATGGTTAAAAAACTAATTAATTAGTTCTTGAAACTATAACAACTAGGAATTCATTTTCTAATATCAGAATGACTAATTTATGATGAACTCTGATATTGATGTTGATATTGAAGAGAAGCACCTGCCATTTGCAATGATAGGTTTCTCTTCAAGAAAGGCTCCAGCTAAGAAGTCTTGTATTTTCAAGAATATCTTTGGCTGCATTTACTTGGCACTAGTTTTTAAGTAGGCCGATTAACCCGTGCTCTTATGTTGTCCCATTGCAATTGAAGGCAGTGCTTTTGGTATAATAATTGGCCATTCTACAAGCTTCTTCTTCTTCTTCTTCTTCTTTAAATAAAGCTTCTATGAAAACCCACCCTCTCTTGCCGTCCTGTTATCTTCTCTCCTTTGGCACTTTCCCTACTTCACTCCTCCCTCTCCCTTTCTTTCTCGCTCCCTTTGTGGCTACTATATATATGGAGTTATCACTGCCAACAGACTGACCTTCAGAGGAAAAGGGCAATGCCTGCCTCTACTACCTCACCACATTAACATTTTAATTTAATTCACAGCTTCTTCAAAAAAATTGTTCTATCAAGGGACCTGTTTTTAACGACCACCTTGCCTTATTATTACATATTAATATAAAATCATTTTTAAAATCTTGTCCAATCATTTAAATTTGTTAACCTAGAAAGTTTCCTCTATATAAACGTCTGCAGCGAATTCCCTCCCCGCCCCCCGCCGCGCCGCCCCCCCCCCCCCCCCCCCCTCTCTTAAAAAAAAAAACAATGACAACCTTGCTATTGTCCTGTGCAACTTTCTTAGCAACTCTAGTTCCATACATAATTTCTTTCGTTAGTTTCCTCGTTTTGGTGGAGCAGGTGAGTTATTTGATAAAGAAACGAGGAGCTCCGGGTCCTGTTTTTGTGCTTCCATTTATTGGCAACGCAATTTCTTTAGTAAGAGATCCAACTTCATTCTGGGACACCCAATCCGCCAATAGCTCTCGTTCTGGATTCTCTGCTAACTATATAATCGGGAGGTTCATATTGTACATTCGCGACACTAATCTCTCCCACCTCATTTTCTCAAACGTAAGGCCTGATGCTTTTTTGCTTGTTGGCCACCCTTTTGGGAAGAAGCTATTTGGTGAGCATAATTTGATTTATAAGTTCGGTCAGGAACACAAGGATCTCCGCCGCCGAATCGCTCCCAACTTCACTCCTCGTGCTCTTTCAACCTACACCTCACTCCAGCAGATAATCATTCTCAAGCACTTGAAAAAATGGGAGAGCTTATCCTCAAACAGTCCAAACAAGTCCATCTCTCTCCGCTTGTTAGTTCGAGACATGAACCTCGAGACTTCACAGACCGTTTTTGTCGGCCCGTATTTGAGCGAAGAAGAGCGGGAGCGATTCAAGCTGGATTACAATATGTTCAACGTTGGACTAATGAAACTCCCCATTGATCTCCCAGGTTTCGCATTTCGAAATGCCAGGTTGGCTGTTGACAGGTTAGCAGAAACCCTCTCAGAATGTGTAATGAAGAGCAAGAAAAAAATGGACAATAACCATGAACCATCTTGCTTGATAGATTTCTGGATGCAAGAAATGCTTAAAGAAATCTCCGCTGCCAAATCCGCTGGAGAGCCAGTTCCACCGCACACTAGTGAAGCCGAGATCGGAGGCCACCTCTTTGACTTCCTCTTTGCTGCTCAGGATGCTTCAACGTCATCGCTCCTTTGGGCGGTGGCGCTTCTCGACTCGCACCCGGAAGTCCTGCTGAAGGTTCGAAAGGAAGTGTCGAGTTTCTGGTCACCAGAATCTGATGATTTAATAAACACAGAGCAGCTCAGGGAAATGAAGTACACGCAGGCGGTGGCGCGTGAGGTGCTGAGGTACCGCGCACCGGCGACGTTAGTCCCACATGTAGCTATGAAGGACTTTGCTCTGACGGAGGCGTACACGATTCCTAAAGGGACCATTGTGTTCCCGTCGGTTTTAGACAGTTCATTTCAAGGGTTCACTAAACCGGACCGGTTTGACCCGGACCGTTTCTCTGAGGACAGGCAAGAGGATCAGTTATTCAAAAAGAATTTCTTAACTTTTGGAGCTGGAGCCCACCAGTGTGTGGGTCAAAGGTATGCCCTCAATCATTTGGTTTTATTCATCGCCATGTTCTGTGCGTTGCTTGATTTTAAGCGGTACAGAGCGGACGGCAGCGATGATATTGTTTACATTCCAACTATCTGTCCAAAGGATGGCTGCATTGTTTCCTTGAAAAGGCGGGGCACACGATATCCCAATCTCTCTTTGGAGTGACAGAAATGCCCTTGGGGGATTAATCCTATGGACGCGTGTGTATTTATAATTTATGATCTTGTATTGGTGTCGCTTGTGAGTGTATACTGGAAGGATGGATGCACGATCAGGATTCTTTTGACCAGCATTGTGTGGGGGCCATTGTTTGTTTGACAATTGGGTGTGGGAAGCAACTCTCGTAAAAACTATTATTATGATTCAATAAGACAATCCTTCTTCTAACGTTATTAAGCGCTTAATTGGTCTCAAGCTATGAAGGCTGTTTCCTCTTTCCTCTTTCCTTTTTTATTTTTTATTTTTTATTTTTTATTTTAAGGTCTGGGATTGTTGGGTGCTTATGATTGATGGCTTAGGGTAGGTGGTCGTGGAAAGCAACAGTGCTGTTTAGCAATCACTAGCCCCGCGGACACAAAGAGTCAATTCCAG
>Ga0325405_1003197_pt1 | contig 16869 bp, 19 predicted proteins | sample PopdelMetagenome_21_FD_205663 | JGI IMG/M metagenome (GOLD analysis project Ga0325405, IMG submission 205663) | Populus deltoides microbial communities from Bellville, Georgia, United States - Xylem-Control-R2 | ecosystem: Host-associated > Plants > Phyllosphere > Stem > Wood/Secondary xylem...
CAGAAAATACAATAACAATAATAAACAAAGAAAAGACTGATAGAACAATTGAAGTAGAAATTCTTATGTTTTCCTCCATTCTATATTCCCAAAAAAAGTATTGAATGAGACACAAGGGAAATAGACAGGGTAGAAGTTATCAGAGCAAGCTTAGTAGCATCTTAAAAGGTCTTCCTATAGTTCCATTTGTTGAGATTTGGGCATGGGGAAGAGTCCATTCACCACAAGTATGGCTGGAAAGCAAGATTCGCGATCTAACCCATCTTCAACAATCAAGAATTTTCATAAACTCTGTTATATATGGCAGCTCAGCCATGTGGTTATGGTTAGTATTTAGTTCCTTTCATTTTTCTCAAAAGCTGAATACGAACAAAAAAGAAATTAATGGAGGTTGGTTAATCTTTTGACGCCATAGAGACAACTGATTTAGCAAAAAAAATTCTAGATGCTGTGTATATAACCTGTTTTCATGCCTGTCAATTTAGAGAGGAAAACCTATTGTTTCCATAACAAATGGTTGCCGTTTTGGAATGCAACCATGAGTATCAAGCACATCCAACTGACTCCACTCCAGCACTAAGAAACGGTAATGATTTTGTAAGGAAAAAAAAAATCAATACTAAATTTGCTCTCACCTCCAAAACTCTCATCAGTCTTGGCAACTGCCCCGGCTTCATTTGACAGGGGAGTTGGATTTGTATTTGACAGGGGAGTTGGATTTTCTTGAGATAGACGAGTATTCTCCCCAGCGCTTCCACCCGAACAGTCTGCAGAAACTTCAGCATAACATCAGTTTATTAATTTCTTGATGCAGTGTAAATAAGCATAAGCAACAATAGAATGATTTATCATAAAAAGCTTCATGATTACAGGCATCAATCAATCATTCAATACATTCTATTAACAAAAACAACATGAAAATGATAATTAATTAATCTAAATATATAAAAATTATAATAATCAAATGTTATTATGCAAGCATTGATTCTTAATCAGACATTAATTTACGAAGTAATTTCATTACATTAAAAGAGACAAAATTACGAATTCAATTACCAGAAAGGGAGGGGGAGGGGGAGGAGATGAGGGAGAAGTGGTCATAGGCGAGTTTAGCGGCGTCGCTTTGAGCTTTCTTAGAGGAAGAAGAGGGAGACGGAGAGGAAAAGGAGGTGGCGTTGACGGTGACGGTGGCTGAAAAGAGAGGGTTGTGATCTTTTCCTTGTTTAGTGACTTGATAGGCAGGCAACTCCCATCCTCTCTGCTGGCACATTGCTTGAAGATTTGATTTGTACATTGTTGGCGTCTCTTGCTCTCTGCTTCTTTTTAGTGGCATTGGCCTTTGCCTTTGCCTTTGCCTGTGAGTGATGATTAAATAGAATGCATCAACACACGTGTACGTGTTGTGCGACTTCTTGTCAGTTAATTAATTCCCTTACAAGGGAAGGTTTCTTTTTCTTTACTTTTTTATTTTTATTTTTATTTATTCTTATTCTTCTTTTTTCTCGTGATTTTCTAGAGAAAATGTCAAGAATCATTCTTGCTTGCATTTGCTCACAAGCTAATGTCGGTAAAAATTCATTTTTTTAAGTTTAAAATTAATTTTTTTATGTTTTTAAATTCTTTTAATGTATTAATATCAAAAATAAATTTTAAAAAATTTAAAAATATATTATTTTAATATATTTATAAAAAAAAGTACTTTAAAAAAATAATTGCAATACTTTCAATCACCTTCTTAAAAAACATGAGATGCTACAGGTATTTTTTTTTACTTAATTGTTCTATTTTTTTATATTAAGTTAACTAATACACCCTTACTTAATTATTTTTACTAATAATTATATTATACATAAAAAAACTTGGGGTGGAAACAAGCAAATCAACTTCAAAGGTAAGGTGCTTCAAAGGCGAGGTGGAGACAAGGATGTGAAATTAAAGGGACATCATTTACTACTAAATAATTTTCTTTTGAAATTTTTTTCTAGGTTAGGTGGGGTTTGGTTTTTACTATTCAAGATTAGTAGTACTATTAAATGAAATTTGTTGATCAAAATCATGAAGAGGATTTAATTCATAATTTATTATGTTTAGCAAAGATATTTGTGGTAAATTTTATCCTGTTTGTTTTTATGTTTTAAAAGTATTTTTAAAAAAAATTAAAAATTTTTTATTTTTTTCTTTGCTTCAAATTAATATTTGTTTGGTGTTTTTAGATCATTTTGATGCGCTGATATCAAAAATAATTTTTAAAAAATAAAAAGGTATTATTTTGATACTTTTCTAGGTGAAAAACACTTTAAAAAATAATCGTAACCACACTTCCAAATAGAAATCAGTAAAAGTATTAATCTAAATATATTAACATCCAAAAGTTCGCTTGAGTGCACAAACTAGTAATGGCATTGATTTTCATCCTAAGGTATTAGGGGTGAGAAAAAAACCGAAAAAACCGAGAAAACCAGAAAAAAATAACAGAAAAAACCAAACAGTGAAAAAAAACTGATTAAACCGATTAAAATCTTGAAAAAACCGGCCAGTTTGGTTTCGGTTTTATAAACCTAAAACCAAAAAAACCGAACCGAACCGAATCCAAACCGAAAAAAACTGAAAAAAACCAAGCCAAACCGGAAAAAATCTAGCCAAACCGAAAAAATCAAGCCAAACCGAAAAAACTGAGCCAAACCAGTTTGAACCGGTTTTGTCATAAAAAATCAAATCAAACCGAACCGAAACTGGTCGGGAATCGGTTTCGGTTTTTTTTAAAAAACTTTCGGTTTGATTACTTTTTTTGATAAAAACCGAACCGAATCGAAAATGATCACCTCTATAAAGTACACTAAGCAATTTTATGCCTTTAAAAAAAAAATGAATGCAGAAACAAAATACAATATGGAATGAGAGAGGAAAAAAAAAGAAAAGGAAAAGGAATCATTGTTAAGCCAATACCTTAACCACCGGTATGTCTATCTTGAACTTAAAGTAAATAATTTGATTTAAAATGATAGAAAATAATAAATAAAAAAAATAAAAAGGTTGTTGAATAACAATGCAAGAGATTGAATTAAAGAGTGGAAAATTTTCATTAGGAATTTCAATAGTCTCTTTAAGAGAAGAGTATTGTTACATTTTGTAAATTCTACTCATATTATAATCAAAGATGTAGATTATGGAATGAAAGGAAACAACATCAGCAGCAGCTGGAATGAAGGATAGTAACAGTTGCAAATTAAAAAAAATAAAAATATATATTCAAATTAAAATTAAAAAAAATACATAAACTCGATTTGAAATAAATTAATTGTTTTTATACACTTTGAATACATATAAGCCTGCCACGTGTTAATTTAACAACTACATTAGCATTTGCATTAGTAGAATCAAACAAAATCACTTGATTACAAAAATTAAACGATTACACACTTGAATATTAAATTGAAAGTAGAAGACAAAAACTCAAATACTCGGTCACCATATTTAATCGGAGGAAAAGTTTTTAATGGTGATCACATCAGCATCTATATCAATAATTGATCGGATAATCTAATTGAAGTTGGAGTAATGCACATGAGTATGGATTATGGATGAAGAGTGAGCCACTGCATAAATAAAAAGGAATTAAATAAGAAATAAGATATACTAATCAAAGTTAATATAAGCTCTAGATTTAGAAAAGAAATCTAGATTTAAAGTAAATTTAAAAAGATAAAAAAAACCTAAAAATATGATATTTAAAAAAGTTTATAAATTTTTGAAAAATAGTATTGAAAACTCTTCCTTCACTCCATCCTCTTTTTATAGTGGATTTTTAAACCAAAACTAATACAAGAATTAATTCTCATCATTAATGACTTTGATTACCCTTCATAAAACCATAATTAAACCTCAATATTTTAGCTTTAAATTTGATTTTTTTTAGCAAAAAAACTTAAGAGGTTTAAAAAGACTCTTTTGAAAGAAAACTGGTCAAATTCATGGGCTGAACTGAATGAAATAATAAATTGGCAAAAATAGATCTTTAAAGGTCACAAAAAAACCTTAACACCCTAGCTCGAGTCGAGCCAAGCACTTACATGTGGGCTAAACCCATACCAAATTGCTTAGGTTTATTTACGTCCCTACAACTTCCCCTTAAATAGACTTCAAGACAACCATGTATATTTTCTATGTGTGATATAAGTTTTTGGGTTTTAATAAACATGTCAGCCAAGGGTTTTCAGATCAATTTTTTATTCACCCATAATTTGTTTTAATCATGTTAATAAATTGGATTTTTGGATTTCTATCTTAATAAATTTAGTTAGAATCAAACCGAGAAAAAACTGATGGGATTAGAAAACACCAACACCATAGCAATTATAAGACAAACCAAACACCAAGCAACTTACCTTAGGCAGGGTGTACTAGGGGTGCTAACACCTTCCCTTTACGCAGACAGTCCCTTGCCTTAGAATCTCTGAAAGACCAGTTAGGTTTCCTAGTGACCATAATACTAGGTGGCGACTCCCTTTTACACAAATAATAAAGACCCCGAAACCAATCGAGGGTCGTCGCTCCGCCGCAAGGATGTGACAAAACTATTGATAAATAAAAAGTAAGACTTATTGTTAAAGGATTCAAATAACATGAAGGTGTTGATTATTTGGACACTTATTTACCGATATCAAGAATAACTTTCATTCAAATGTTAATAGCCATCACAACTAACAACAAACTTGAAATACATCAAATAAATGTAAGAATATCTTTCTTAAATGGCAACCTCCTCAAAGTCTTCTTGTCGATTTTGGATGCCCCCATGGGATATGTCTGGTTTTGGATGAAATTCTTGAAATCATAGTACCAAGGGTTTCCATCTATTTCTCTTTCAACAATGAGCTGGGTTATTTCTGATATCAATGTGTACCGATTTTACCTTGTGCCCAAAGTCTATTCTAGCCATGGAAGCTAACGTGGCCAAAGCATCAACAAAATGGTTTCCATCATTTCCTAGATGGTGAACTCTATTTCCTTAAATTCTCTAGAGTTTTGACAGGTATTCTTGGTAAGGTCTCAACTAATCGTCCTTGGTTTGCCATTTTTCTTTCACTTGGCAAATAATTAGCATTTTCCTTTCACAGCTTTCCTTGTCATATATATCATGTCATATTCAGCCAACAGAACTTGTCATCTTGCAATTTGGCTTGACGATAAGGCTTTTCACAGATGTACCTTAATGGGTCTAATTTTAAAATCAACCACGTAGTATGATATAACATATATTGACACAATCTCTTTGCAGCCCATGCTAGTGCGCAACACAGCCTCTCAATCACTGTATACTTAGACTCACATTCCATGAACTTCTTGCTTAGGTAATAAATGGTCATTTCCTTCCTTCTTGTTTCATCGTGTTGTCCAAGCACACTTATTTAACAAATGCAAGATTGGGTCACAAGTCGTGGTTAATTGGGATATAAACCCAGCAATGTAATTCAACTATTTAAGAATATTCTTACATCCTTCTTAGTCTTGGGAGTTGGCATAGTTTGAATAGCCTTTACTTCATTGGGGTCCACTTTTATCCCTTTGTCACTCACCACAAATCCTAACAACTTCCCAGATTTCCCCGAATGAACACTTTGCATGGTTAAGCCTCAACTTAAACTTCCTTGGTCTTTCAAATAATTCCTTCAATATTTGGACATGACTCTCTTCCTCTTCAGATTTAGCAGTCATATCATCTCTTTGTGCATCATGTCATGAAATAAAGTCACCATGGCCCTTTGGTAGGTGGCCCTGACATTCTTCAACCCAAATGGCATGACCTTATAACAAAAGGTTCCCCATGGTGTTACAAATGTTGTCTTCTTCTTATCCTCTTACGCTATTTTTATCTGATTGTAGCTTAAAAATCCATCCATAACGGAATATGTGGAGCTACGTGTTGCATTGTCAACTAACATATCTATGTGTGGTAGACAAACTCTGATTTTATCTTCCTTTTTGGGTAATACCATTATATTGGACACCCATTGTGGATTTTTAACTACTTCTAGAAAATCGGTGTTCCATTGCTTTTCAATTTCTACCTTTACTTTAATCAAGACATCCGAATGGATTCTTCTCAACTTTTCCTTAATCGATTTGCATCCTTCTATCAGCAGTACCCTTTGTACTACAATATCCGTATCTAAGCTAAACATATCTTTATAGGACCAAGCAAAAACATCTATATAAGCTCGAAGTAACCAATTCTTCTCTTTCTTCAGGAGTGATCAAAATCCCTATCTTCAGCTCTCTTTTGATTTCTTCATTACCCACATTTATGGTATCAAGTTCCTTTTTAGCGGGCCTCCAAGCTTGTTCATGTTGTCCTATTTTTATCACATTCTTCCTCTTCTACAGCTACTATGTATTCTTTAAAGTTTGGTCATTCATTCTTAGTGTAAAGTGCAGGTGTTTATTTTGGAAGATCCACTTTGAAAACGGAAAGTGATGTGTAAAAACATCAAGATGAACTTTTGAAAATGCATGATCTCATTAAAGGGAAAAAGTTGTCTCAAAACATTTGCTCGAGCAAACCGATTAGGTGCGCAACATCATTTCAAATTCCTTCAAGCTCTTTTTGGTAGTAGGTGTGACCTTTCTTCATTTTTCATCATTTTTCTTAGTCAAGTGTTTTGGATTCTAGAAGGGGGACCTATGTTTCTAGGTCTGCAGATGCGTGCATAGATGTATAAGAAAATGCATGATTGTGATAAGAGCGTATTTGTATATTGGGTATGGATGCAGCCTTCTTGTGAATGAATAATAGCCACCACCTTATAAACACAGGTTCTCTTGTCACATTACTAGGAGTACTGCCTTTCAAGTCGTTTGCTTAAATCATATTCACCAAGAGACAGATTTTGCATAAGAAGATGGGTCAACGCCCTTTTCATTAATGCTTGATAAGTTTATTACATTTATAAATAAAAAGGAAATACAAAATATATTAATCCCTTTCTTCCACAAACTCTCTAGCCAAAGGTAAAAAGGCAAAGCCGCGGTTCTCAATCTTCCCTGGAAAGGCATCGGTTTCAACTAGGATTCGGCGATAGCGAATGATGTCCCCTCCCACATTTCGCACATTGATTGTAATAATCCGAGCATGTGCAGCAGCTTTGTCCATTTGCTCATCTGTCTTGGTCATCTTTTCTATGAGCAACATATTGGTTCTGTTCAAAGCAACATTGTTGGCGTCGATTTAATCCTTGTGTTTTTCTATTGCTACTAGCTTCTCGTCCAAATACTTTACCTTTTCATGTTTCTTGTCAAGTTTTATCCTCATAACTTTTATCTCATTCTTCTTAACCACTAACTCTGCTTCAACACCCTCAAAACCTCTCCTTTTACTTTCTTCTTTTGCAATCCCCATCGAATGGCTTTCCAACTTCATATATTTCTTGTTCAAATCCTCATACTTCCCAATCCTATCCATCAGTTCAAACTGAACTTGTGCAAGTTTTTCTTGGTAATATTTTGCACTTCCTTGGCAATCATTAAAGTCAATCTCCATTGCTTCAAGTTCAGAGCAACTTTGCATCCAATCCAAACTCATCCCTCTTAGCTCATTCTCACTTTCTTCCCTAGCAATCTTCTCCTCACCTAGCTTTAACTCAAGCTTTGTTATTCTCGCGTCTCTAGATTGTATTTGCTCATCTAGAAATGCTCTTATTTTATCCCCTTCCAGCATTATTTCTTCCAACATTGCCTTGTCTTTTCTACTTTTGCTCAACTCTATTCGAAGTTTTTCAACTTCTCTTCTCAACTCCTCTTTATTATTAACCCCTTTTCTCTTAATAGGCTCTTCTACAGTCTGGGGAGATTTGGCTCCTACACAAGGCATGGCTGAAGCAGCTAAGTCTCTCTATCTTGCATATCCTTCACTTGCACTTGGATCCTTTAAACCTTCTATCTCAACCAAAACCAGATGTTTCCAATCTTGTTTGATGATCTCCAAAACTTCTTGTGTAATGGGATCTTTGAACAAACCAAAGAATTGAGCAATTCCCATAGTCCTTGGAACAAACTGCTTGCCCCCAAGTTGCCTTACCACTAGGGCAGGAGCATAACTCATATAACCTGTAATCCCTACCAATGGCACCCAACGTCTTTGTCCACAACTCATTAGGACTTTCACTGTCGTTACTCATGGGGCTCTCCACTTAAAAATCACTATTAGGCAAACCTTCTAATTTGTCAACCCAACCTTGGTTGTCTAGATCTCTCATTCTTCTTCTTCTACCAAGTTCAGGGGTCTTTGGGTGAACTATAAAAAATTATTGAAGACAGGTTTTTTTTTGTTTCGATATGGCTAACCATCCAGATATACAACAACTGCATGCAGCATCTCATCTCTCCTTTTCCGGTCCTCCAACAATGATTAAGTGTCAAGATGGTTTCAGCTAAAATAGCAGCTACTAAATTGATTTGTGTATTCTCATACTCTACATAAGCAGCAGCGGCCTCCAAACTCACTACACCCGTCTGACTTGGGAACAACACAAGGCCAAATATGCCTAAGGCAATCAATCTCTCTTTTTCTAATCCTGACTTCTTTTCCATTTGAATTTCTAGCATCCTCCATTTCAGACCAATAGCACTCTTTTCCAAAAACTTTTCCAAGTTGGCGATTTTGAGTAGTTTTGACAGTTCGGGGATGATCTTGTCATATCTCAAAGGAAAATAAATTATATACAGATTGTTTGAAAACTCAGTCAACATCTCATATTCCTCCATAGTGGGACATAGGTCTATGCTTCCAAAAGAAAAACAGCGGTAGTCTGGATCCCAAAAATGAACTAAGGCTCGCACGGGTAGGTTTAAAACTTTTACCCTTACAATCTCTACCAAACGTCTGTATTTCCTAAAAAATGCTTCGTTATCCACATTCTAAAAGTGAGTCATTAACTTTTTCACCTCATTCATAATGCAATTCAGGTTCTTGATTAGAGACAGCTTCTTAGCATCGCTTTTAAAGCAGTCTCCTTCAGTCAATTGTGACAGTTCAGAATTTTTCCCATATTCTATGATGGAAAATTTAGCAATGGTGGCCATTTTGTTCACAAGTCTTGCAATTCAAGATGTCTTGGGGTTAGACTTGTTCTGATGCAAAAGATATTATAGAGCATACACCCTAAGGATAGGTTCTAGTTCCTTTACATGAGACATATGGTAGGTTTACTACTTGGTCTCTAAAAAGGGTTTCTTGTTGTCCCAGTGATCGCCCTCGTAAAGACAATATGAGGGTTCAGCAGATAGTGGGATGGCATGTGTACCAATCACCATCAGTCTAAATACTGAGCAAAGAGTTGGGGTTTACACAAACTTAAACCCTGACTTAAGTCATAAGGCAAGCTGCTAGTTCTTCACATAACTTAAAATTAAATGTGTGTGCCCTAAAAAAGATAATAATAATAAAGTGATGCATGACTATACCATGTATGACAAAATGTGAAGATGCATGCTAAAGCTTTTAAACAAAGTATCATTCATAGTTAAAAAAAAAAAACAACACATAGCATGAACTAAAAAAACAATTACCAAGCCTAGTCCTAGGTTTCCCAGTGGAGTCACCATCCTGTCGTACCCTCACGGCGGAGCGGCGACCCTCGATTGGTTTTAGGGTCTTTGTTGTTTGTGTAAAAGGGAGTCGCCACCTAGTATTATGGTCACTAGGAAACCTAACTGGTCTTTCAGAGATTCTAAGGCAAGGGACTGGTTGCGTAAAGGGAAGGTGTTAGCACCCTTAGTACGCCCTCCCTAAGGTAAGCTGCTTGGCGTTTGGTTTGTCTTATAATTGCTATGGTGTTGGTGTCTTCTAATCTCATTAGTTTTTTCTCGGTTTGATTCTAACTAAATTTATTAAGATAGAAATCCAAGGATATTCCATGTGCTTTAAAAGCTCATTTTTCCCTTGATATTTCAAGAGTTTGCGACTCGTAAATCGCAAGGAGGAGGGACAAAAATTTAGAAATCTAGGGCACTTTAAAAGCCTATTTTTGCCTTAGTGTTTTATACTCTCACGACTCGTAAACCGTGAAGTAAAAAATTGAAATGTCCTCAATTATAATCGAGGCTTCTTTCAATGATGTGTAATGACTTATTATTCCTAGAAAATTATTTGGATATTTATCACTTAGGGTTTCTTTATCCAAACATTAACGTTTTCTTGTGCTTTTTTTTTAAAAGAAGCATAGCTTGAAAAAATATAATATTTATTGATTCTATTTTAGCATTCGGATGAATATCCTTTGTTGCACTTGACATCACAACGATCTTTATAAAAAAAAATTCTAAAAATGCGAAAAACTGATATCTGACATCTTATTCTTAAGGGAAAATATCTAGTTTAAGGAGTCGACACCTAGTATTATTTTGGATATTTATCACTTAGGGTTTCTTTATCCAAACATTAACGTTTTCTTGTGCTTTTTTTTTAAAGAAGCATAGCTTGAAAAAATATAACATTTATTGATTCTATTTTAGCATTCGGATGAATATCCTTTGTTGCACCTGACATCACAACGATCTTTATAAAAACAAATTCTAAAAATGCAAAAAACTGATATCTGACATCTTATTCTTAAGGGAAAATGTCTAGTTTAAGGAGTCGACACCTAGTATTATTTTGGATATTTATCACTTAGGGTTTCTTTATCCAAACATTAACGTTTTCTTGTGCTTTTTTAAAAGAAGCATAGCTTGAAAAAATATAACATTTGTTGATTCTATTTTAGCATTCGGATGAATATCCTTTGTTGCACCAGACATCACAGCGATCTTTATAAAAAAATTCTAAAAATACGAAAAACTAATATTTGACATCTTATTCTTAAGGGAAAATATCTAGTTTAAGGAGTCGACACTTAGTATTATGGTCACTAGGAATCCTAACTAGTCATCAGAGATTCTATGGTCCAAGACTGGTTACGCAAAAAGAAAGATATTATCACCCCTTACGAGTCCTACCTGAGGTAAGCTGCAATGCTGGTTTTGTCTTGAATTGCTAAGGATTTGTTATATTATGCTTTAAATGGTTTGTTTATAATATGTCTGACTCTAATGTTAATGAATAAATTGCCTATGAATATTTTCAACTCTAGTATTGGTAAATATTGTGTAACCTAAAAAGTATAGTATTCTTGACTTTGGTGTTAGTGAATAAATCCGTAAAATTTGAATTAAAAGAAAAGGAAACATAATTTTTTATTTTTTATTTTTTTATTATTACTATCCTTTAAAAAAAAAAAGATGTATTGCATATCATACTCGCATTTAACGGTAAGAGTCCACAAATTATATATACCGTAAAAGCTATAAAAAAAAATGTAATGGACCTATAAATAAATCAACGAAGATCCCTAGTTTTTATTGGAATTTTTTGATATCCAAAAATGGCTCATTTGGCCAGATATCAAAAGAAAAGGAAAAGAGCTGGCTCTTTTTTCAAAAAACTTATTGTCCTTTTTTATTATTAACCTTGGAATGATATCTTCAACTCTTATTTTCATATGCTTATTCTTAAGATAATTCTTAAAGTCCTTCCAAGATGGTGGTAATTTTTCAATTATTATAGCCACTTGGAATGATTCACTTAGTAGCATACCTTCAGCATGAATATCATGTAAGATGAGCTAAAATTCTTAAACTTGGCTCATAACAGTACTTAAATCAACCATTTTAAAATTTAAAAATTTATTGACTATGAATTTTTTTCATACAGGCACCTTCAGCCTTGATTGAACTACACACATCATATAATGTATTGTCTATTCCAATTAAAATGTAGTTTTTGCAAACAAAATCACTATGACTTCATGCATCCATAGCTGCCACAATAATGGGATCAGATTATTATTTGGCAACTTTGACTCTTCCTCGGTCAAGAACTTTATCAAGTTCAAGGTGGTCAAATGAAATAATTGTTTTTCTACCACCTGTTAAAGTTTAATCCATTGAGTTTTTCAGGTTTCACATTAAGTATCTAGAAGATGTTGTGAAATCTTCATAAGTAGTAATTGTTGAAACTACTTTGGTTGGGACAACCAATTCTTGAGTTAAAGTCATCATAAAATCTATATAAAAAAGGTAATAGCCATATATTTATAAATAAGTTTTGGATCTTCACATGAAAATAAAAACATCTAATATAAAGCTTGTAAAGCAAGTAAACAAACAAAAATATTCCAACTATACAAGATTAAATAAATACTTTAATATTATTTTAGTTCTTTTAAACATGCATCATATCATTATAATTTAGAATAAAACTAAATGATATGCATGAACATACAAACAAGCATACACTAAACAAAAACAAATTTTTAGATGTCTGGGGAAAAAATGTGGCATGCATCATGCATAGAAATTGCTTTAAATGGAATAAATATATCATACAAGATTGTGAAATTACATGTATAAACTAAACAAAAAAAATACAAAGAATAAAGCCTTAAGATTGTAATCCGAAATAATTAGACAAGTAAGCTTTCATGTTTAGTTTATCATAAGAAAAACATTCTAAATAAATTATATGTTCAAGGATTGAAACTATAAGCATGCAAATTTATATATAATGGCAAACTTGTAAATATTATAAAACATATAAAGCTTTTCAAGATTTTATTACTCATCACTTGGTACAAATGATATTTACAATAAGCTTTTCAAGATTCTAACAATATCACGTTGCTTAGATGGACTTCTAAAAACCTCTAAACAATGTCTACGAACCAAAGGTAATGTAACTGAGATATCTCTTAACAAGGATGGACCTAAAATCTATATGTAGGAGGAAAATCAAAGCTTAAAACAAAGCTAAAAAGAGAAAAATACATTAAAAATATGACACAAAGAAGAGTCTAAAAATTCTAAAAAATGGTGTAAAAAATTCTTCTTCCACACCCTTTTTTTTTATAGTGGATTTTGGAACCAAAACTAATAAAAACTTAATTTTGATATTTACCCGGATTAATTCCCAACATTACCCGCTTTGATTACCTGTCATAAAATTAAAATTAAACCTGAACATTTCGGCTTTAAATCTGATACTTTTTTAGTTGAAAAACAATGTTTAGATTTTTAAAAATCTAATATTTTTTAATTGCAAAAAAATGTTTAGATTTTAAAAAAAGAAACTCTCTTGAAAAAATAATACTCAAATTCATTTGTTGAACTAAACAAAACGGCTAGCAAAAATAGTTTTCTTCATGTCAAAAAATTATTTTAAAATAATAAATTTAAATCCAAGACTAAAATAGATTCAGGCTCGTGGGTTAAGCCTAAGCCAAGTGCACACTTATGATTTAAACTCGTACTATATACTCGGGTTATTCATAACTCTTCAACTTTCAATTAAATAAACTATAAAAAATTCTTGTATATTTCATACGTGAAATAAAAGGTTTTATGTTTCACAACAAACATGTCAATCAAAGATTTAACTTATTATTTATCTATAATTTATTTTAATCATGTTAATATTTTAGGTTAAATAACTTATATAAAAAATAATTTTCAACCAGGTTTTAATTCAAAAAATAAGTTGAATCCTTTGACTGGTTTGTTAAACAATGACCATAAGTACTGCTCAAGGACCACTAACCAAAGCATGCACATAATCAGCTTGTTCCAAAAATTGAAGAAATAATCATTCTCTAGGTCAATCACTCGGAAAGGCTTCTCGTCAACAACATCTCCATCCTCCACATCAATATTGTCAATGAGATTGCCCCTAGAAGGCTAGTACTGCTACTGCTTCAGATTCATTCCCCTCTATCACCACCTTCTTGTAATCTATGGTGTCCACTTGCAAAGAATCAATCATAACAAGACCATCATCAGTTCCAACCTCCAAATCTTTCTCTCAATTTCACTTTCCTGGTTCTTCGACTCGATTTAGGGTTTTCAGAGTTATCAGTCTCTCTACGGGGGAGAAAGCCTAAAAAGCATTCGGAATCCATGATTAATGTGATCTTTTTTCTTTTCTTTTTTTACTTTGTGACGACAGTTACTATAGAGTAACCTTGCGGTTACCTCCTCCCTCAGTGAAGATTTTTGTGAGTTCATCTTATATCACAGTTAAAGCTTCTACTTGGAGGCAGGTGTAATTCATGTCAAATCATCTAAAATAGCATCAAGACGCAAGTTTGAGTTACTCTCTATTCGATTACAGGCAGCAGATTCTCAACAGCCAAGCGAGGCACAACTGAGTACACAGAAAATACAATAACAATAATAAACACAGAAAAGACTGATAGAACAATTGAAGTAGAAGTTCTTATGTTTTCGTCCATTCTATATTCCCAAAAAAAGTATTGAATGAGACACAAGGGAAATAGACACAAGAGAAGTTATCAGAGCAAGCTTAGTAGCATCTTAAAGGACTTCCTCTAGTTCCATTTGTTGAGATTTGGGCATGGGGAAGAGTCCATTCACCACAAGCATGGCTGGAAAGCAAGATTCGCGATCTAACCCATCTTCAACAATCAAGAATATTCATGAACTCTGTTATATATGGCAGCTCAGCCATTTGGTTATGGTTAGTATTTAGTTCCTTTCATTTTTCTCATAAGCTGAATACGAACAATTTTTTTTTTTTTTTTTGAAGGAGGTTGGTTAATCTTTTGACGCCATAAAGACAACTGATTTAGCAAATATCTGAGGAGGGGAATTAAAGCACAAGGAAATATAAAAAGGGGAAGAAATGAAGCGTTACAAAAGAAACAAAAGGGATTCAATTACCATTAAGGGGGGAGGAGGAGGAAGGGCGAGGGTGGTCGGAGAAGTATTTATAGGCGAGCTTAGCAGCGTCGTTTTGAGCTTTTTTAGAGGAAGAAGAGGGGAAAGGAGTGGAAAAGAGGGTGGCGTCGACGGTGACAGTGGCATAAAAGTGAGGGCTGTGCTCTTGTCCCTCTTTAGTGACATCATAGGTAGGGATCTCCCATCCTCTCTGCTGGCTCAGTTGTTGAAGCTTTGATTTGTACATTACTCTTTTATTATTCATGCGGATCCTTCCACTCTCTCTTTCTTTCGTTGTTATTGCCGTTGCCTGTGAGTGATCACATATATATATAAAGACACGCTGTGTCTTTTTGTCAATCAATTCCCTTCCTTGGGAAGGAAGCTCTCTTTTCTGATGATTTTCTAGAGAAAATGTCAAGTTTGATTTTTCCAAACTGGGTAGTCAGCAGTCACGGGTCATCTTCTTTATATCTATACTGTATATTTTTGGTATAGATAATTTCCACACTTTATCTGTTATGCTACGAGTATCTATATAGATATTTATTTTATAATTATTATTTATTATTAACAAAAAAATAAAATAGTAATGTTTATATGTATATATATTAAATGATAAAATTATAAATATTATACATGCATAAGTGTATAATATACACACACATATGTCTTGGGTCAGTTTGATAATATACATATTATATACATTACACATCAAGTAAAGTAACTATTTAAAAAAACTCAGGATAGTTTTAATTGATATCAATTGAGTTTAGATTAAATTGTTATTTTTATTTATTTTTGTTAATAATTATCTTACTACATAGAAGATTTTTGTGACTTCATCTTATATCACAGTTAAAGCTTCTACTTGGAGGTAGGTGTTATTCATGTCAAATCATCTAAAATAGCATGAAGACGCAAGTTTGAGTTGCTCTCTATCCTGACTTACCGACTTGTACTCTAAGAGAGTCAAAAACGTTTGATATCTGTACACTGTTCTATGGTGTCATATGCATGCACACATCTGCCATGGATATGCATAAAGACATAACATAAACCCGCATCCCCATTGAGCACCAGTCAACGTCTTCGAGCTGTGTATGCAATCTTTGCAGCACTCATCTCTGCTTGCTTCTTTGTTCTTGCTTCTTTTCCAGTAAAACTCACTCCATCTATCTCCACTTTTGAAATGAAAGTAGGCGCATGAGCTTCACCAGATTTCTCTGTAAAATAAGTTGGTACACCACAACCTTCTCTCCGAGCCATTTCTTGTAAAAGATTCTTATAGCCAGACTCATCCTAAAAAGAAAACAATAAATTACATAAAGAAGTGTAATCATGTGTCTAAAAGATACAAACACAAAAATTGCAAGCGTAACCAACAGATTTTTGCATCTCCACAATGAGTTGATTAGAAAAATAACCTCTTCACCTCCATTTGGCAACAATGACATCAATGCAGCTTTTGCAGCTGCATTTTCAGCTTTGCTCAATGTGGGAAAATATTCCCGACTCTCATAGGTTTGTCCGTTTACAGTGACCTTGCACTTAAATTGAATAGCATGAGGAAGACCCACACGCTCACAAGAATACACAGGTAGAGTGAAATTTCTCTTTTGAGCATAGGTTTGCAGCTGGTTTTTAAACAAGCGCAGCATACCTGTAAGCCAGGAGAAAATTCAGATGCATGTGTCAAATACTGACTTGTCATGAAAGCACAAAATAAACAGGGGGGTTATTGAAGACACAAAATAAGGTGATTCAATATCAGGTTTCCATGGTCAGTAGATGCTACCACCTTCAATCAGAATTCAGTTTCTCATTTGCTGCAATAACTTGGCAACCAACAGTGCGTTAAATATAAAAGTCCCCTCTTTCCCCTTTTATACTATACAATACAAACCTATAAGCTACCAAATAAATTAAATTACCCAATTACAAAACAATGATTTTGATTGCAGGCAGCAGATTCTCAACAGCCAAGCGAGGCACAACTGAGTACACAGAAAATACAATAACAATAATAAACAAAGAAAAGACTGATAGAACAATTGAAGTAGAAATTCTTATGTTTTCCTCCATTCTATATTCCCAAAAAAAGTA
>Ga0325405_1003198_pt1 | contig 16866 bp, 9 predicted proteins | sample PopdelMetagenome_21_FD_205663 | JGI IMG/M metagenome (GOLD analysis project Ga0325405, IMG submission 205663) | Populus deltoides microbial communities from Bellville, Georgia, United States - Xylem-Control-R2 | ecosystem: Host-associated > Plants > Phyllosphere > Stem > Wood/Secondary xylem...
ACATGGTTATAATAGAAGAGTCACTCTTCTACATTCTGCTCCTGAAGGTCCTGCCTCTCCGACCTGGAATCCTTCTCTAGTAACCTCTCCAATATCAATAAGTATACACATCATTCCTCATTTCGTAATTCAATGTAAGTTCACCCGCAACTTAATAATCAATAACAATTTAACTCATAATGAAAATTCCACTTTCAAAACCTCTTATCATTTAAGTCTTTTATATAGGCAAGTTTTTAGAGTTGGCTACTCTAGTTGTTTTTACTCTGTCCTTCAAAATGTTGGATACTGTTTTGATTATATCTGAAGCTATAAAATTCAGTTTTGGGCGTGGCTTGTTTTTTACGAAAGCTAAGATACTCAACTACAACTTTGTTGAAGGAAATAAAACCCATTTTTGCCATTAACACACACAACACTACCCGTTGTCACAACATGGTAAGACTGTCTAGAAAGGTTCTAGTCCAACCTTCCCTCAGATCTTAGCCTATATCTGGAGTTTTATAACTTCCAATTAAGCAATGTCAGTTTCATTTGAAAGCTAAAATCTCTAACTACAACTTTAAAGAAACGTAAAAACAAATGGTATGATGTTGTAACATTTCTTTGATAGAAAAAAATGGCCATATTGATGATAATTGTATGAACTGCAATTTTACAAAACAAGATTATTAGGATTATATGTGTTTTGAACTTTGCATGATTGACCTTAAAATCTAACAATATTCACAAAAAGCTTTTATGTTAAAAAGCATCAGAAACAGGAAATAGCCAACCTACCTCTCAAAGAATTGTGAACTTAAAACGAGAAAAGAGTTTTGGTTAAATGGTCCTCTATAGACTTTTGATGCAAGAACATGGCAACAATGACAACACTATTGTTAGGGCTATTGAAGCATTATGATTAATTATTTTATTATTGTAATATGATCCATTATATAAAGCCTATTAGGGTTAGTTGTTTACATTCCTGTGTGAGTGAGTGTGTAACATGTAAGTACATATTCATACAACATTTATGTGCATAAAAATAATATGCTGAGGATTTAATCGCTCATGACTACCTTTTCTTTTCTCATACCTATTTTCTCTATTGTTCTATTATGGTATAAGAGTCTAGTGTATAACTACGTGTATGGTTACTTTATAAAACATGTCTTCTTGAAAACCTCTACATTACTATCATAACCCACATATCTTCTTAATACCTTTTAGCTACCATCTTTATCCAACTCTAAAGATTTAAATTTGATATGTTAAGGCTTATTTAAATTTATGGATGATGGTCACCTGTACTGTACTAAAACTATAATTACTAATAACAACATAGAAGTAAATCCATCGTACACCATATGGGTTCAACAAAACAATATATTAATGAGCACTTTGATGGCCTCCTTCTCCATTTAGGTATCATCTTTGATTAATGGTTGTACTATATCCCATCTTGTTTGGATTTTTTTAGCATCAATACTTGCATTTATCTCTACAACATGTATTATATATATGCACTCAACCCTGATTGAATTGTGTAAAAAACATGATGACAACGTTGTAACTTACAAAATGGAAAAGCTTATAGTGATGAACTCATAGTGGTTGGTAAAACCTTTACCCTTTCGGATTTCAATCTTTATCTATTTGAAGGACTTCATGGACAATTTAAAGACCCTAGAACTACTCTTACAACTTGAGCATAATTAATATCATTTACTAAAATTCACCCGAGTAATATAGTTACTCATCATGTCACTCGAGATATTACAAATTAAACATTTTAACTCAATCGTAATCTTATGAAGAAAATTAATTTTGCAATTAATTAAATTTTGGATTTTAATTTTAATATAAAATCAACATTTTACATATACAGGAGTAAATTTGTAATTTAGTACAAAAACCCTAAAATAGGCCACATCGGCGGAATCGTTGTTCTACTCTTATCCTTTCTTTTTCTTTTTACTATAGTAGCCTTGCTATTGCACTACTAGTGCCGGTGAGGGCTGTCCTCGCTGACAGAAGCCTTTAGCAGCAATAAAAGTGCTACCATTGCACCTGTTATTAGCGCAAGGTAGCAACCCTTACGCTACATCAGCTAGGGCTGCTCGCAGCGTCCATGATTATGCCTAGCACTATTATGGCTACTGCTAACGACTGGTTATGCACGTAGAATATCAGGGCACACCAGCAACGATGGCGTTGCCACTGGTGGCTGTTGTAGCCACCTAAAACTACTTTTTTTTTTTCATTTGAATTGTGGATTCTAGCTAGATCTAAAAATCCAGCCATATGTGGTCGGAATAGAGCCAATTTTTTTTTTGAAAAAATTATGAGAAATTACTATTGGGAAAAATTATTTTTGCACATAAAAGTAATTTGAAATTAAGTTAATAAACAATTAAAAAGTGCAATAAAAAACCCTAATTATCTAATGGTGACTTTAATACCACTATTGAGTTTACTGAAACACATACACATATTAAAAACAATAAATTTAAAATTTCATAGAGTTTCAAGAATCTTGTTAGACAGATTTAGAGTTGTTTAAAATTTATAGAAGATTACTTGAAGCTTATATGTTCTTTTCGACTTTGAATACTGGGTTGTTGCAAACCACTAATCGTCAAAGTGATTGACTTCTAACGGTAATTCACATGAATCACCAGTGAGAAATCTCCTAAATCCTTTTAGAAGAGAGAAATTCTTATACCTTTGAGTGCTAACTTTTTTCATTTGTGCTTAGGTGTTTTTGTTTAGTATTGTTCTACTATCATCTAATATTGTGAAAATAAAAGACATTACATTCTATTTATAAAAATACCTAAAAGCCTTATAAATAAAAAAAATATCAATTTTCCTCTTATATAATATCACGTATATTATTTAGGATAATTTTAGAAATTTATTCAATCAAGTCTCTAATTGATTTTTTTCTTGGTCTAGAATTATAATTCCATGTATTAATTACATTATATTCCTCAATTTGTAAAATTTATTTACAATCAAGTCACATTTGATTAATTATTCTATTTTAATTTTTGACTAATGGTTCTTATATATGTGATTCATTAGGTTCTCTAATAAGTTGACCCAAATATAAATCATAATCCAAAATAAAATAGGATTAAATAAATTGAATAATTTAATTTATTATCAATTTAACAATTGATTGATTTATATTTGAAGATTATGTATAATTTATAGCAACCTGTCATGATCCCTCAAATATTAAAAATGTCATAAGTGGTTTAACTTACCTTTCAGTGACTAGTTTCTCAGTGTAATTATTATCTCTTCATAAAGAATGTTCTGATTTAGACATTATAGAATGGAGTATGTTTGCTTTGTGAAATCATTTTAGTTTTTAACACTTTAATCATTGACTCTTTGAATAATACTTGAAATTCTTTTCCAATCTCATTCCATCTAGGCCAATGATTTCACAATCAATATTACTTGAGAATATATAAGATATTTTCTCTAATTCATATAGGATAATGAATCTTTTCTTGATTATTCAAATACTTTCATATAGTTTATGTTATACTTAATATATGCCTGTTTGTTACCTTTGATTAGGACAACATATAGTCAGAATCAAAGCATAACACTCCATTTATAAGATAACTTAATAATTTCAAGTTTAAGAATTACTTACACAACAATCAAGTCAGCCTTTCCATAGATATAAGTTATCTCTCCATATGAAATTCTTATGCGAGTTAGTTTAGTGGGCATGTCATCTGACAAGCACTTGTATATGAGTTCCAGGTATCCCTTCTACATTAGTTTATGAGAGCAGTTGCTTCATTTAAAAAAAAAATTTATATATCGATCTCAACAACTCTAATTAATGTCCAGTCTTAATAGAACATTGATAAAAAAAAAAACATTTAGAAACAATGCTTTGATGCAATATGAATCTCATAATTATAACAACTTTATAATTTTTTATGTAAAATATTTTTATTTCACGAACTCTATCTTTACTATTAATTCATTAATTAAAAATAATTAAATATTATAAATAAATAAAATTGTTATTAATAATAAATATATTTTACATGAAGAAAATCAATATAACATCTAATAAACCAATTAGCTAGAAGGCAACATTAACTAACATGATTTTCATTTTCATTTCAAATCTCAGACAGAATCTAGTATTAAATCCACTACAAAGAAGATAGAGAAATTCTACCCAACCAAGTTCTACCAATCCTCGTATAGTTGTCCTACCTCAAACCTCCACTCTCTATTTTCTATATGAAAAATGATGAACTCAAACCTCCAGCCAACTCTCTGGATATACAAAATCATATTGACCTTCTTCAAATGAAGCTTATACTGTACTGGAGTCATATGATGAATTTGTGCAAATGGAAGCCACTCTTCAGCCTCTTCCTAACATCATTTGAAACTTTATGGCCATTGGGCCATTGCTCTGCAGCATTTGGCTCGTATGGAAATGTCTAACCGTAGAGGTTGGATAAAGAAGATTGATATCAAGTTGGGAGAAGTTGGGGATTTTGATTTTTAGGGATGATATCGTCGTTTGGATTCTTTTGACATTCAATTTCAAACTCATCAATTCTCATCTACCATTGACCATATAACTTGAATTGCTGCTTCCAAGACATTTTGCCTTTGCCGCTGCCTCCAGGAGAGTATTTCTTCTTCAAATAATTACTTTTGGCCTTCAACACAGCACTCGATGGATTCTTTGCAGGAGATGCTCTTGGTAGATCCATTATTTTTGTTAGTAGAAAGCTTAATCACACAAATGGGGTTTTCCAATAAAGTCAATAATAATAAATAAATAAATAAATATATAAGTTTCTTAAATATTCACTCCTAACTTGTATATTATGTTATTAGAACTTTATTTTGTCTGTGAAAACTCTAAAAATGCTCAAGAAAAAGCCCGCAAAACCAATAATATTAAAATAAAAAAATAATGAAGCTACATCAAAGTTCATCAACTTATTATTAAAATGGATCCTTGCTTTCTTTACAGGAAATTTCTTTATCATTGTCCTATATTATTATTTTTTAATTATTGTCTTATAAAAAAATATTTTTTTTAAAATAGAGGTCTATAAAATCTTTATTCTTGACTATGTTTTTTGTATATATGTTCGATCTATTCACAACACATATAATTAAAAAATATCTCATTATAATAACAAATTAATTGAAATGCCATATTATCATATTAAAAGTTAATGAAATCCTAAAGAAAACTTTTATTTGCATAATCTACTTCATATATATATATATATATATTTGCTAGTATAATTAAAAATATATTTTTCATAGCATATGTTGTTATAAGAAAATTTCAGTTATTTCTTGTAAAAATAGAAGAAGTAAAAAAGAGTTTTATTGTTTATTACTATCATGTTCTATATTTACCCTGTACGAATACACACACACACACACCAGACCATTCTTAATGTCGGAGAATAAATTATCGATCACAAGCTGTCAGGAACTGCGTATCAAGCCTACACACCAAGCAATTCCCCACATAAGCCATGGCATGTTTCGTAATCAAAAGCTGAATTCAGTATCGACAACCCATTTTCTTACATTTAGCTAAGCAATTAATTTCCCACACAAGTCATGTGAATTTGGTCGCATGTTGTTAATCAATCATCAATCATCAAAGCTTAGAGAGTAGGTTTCTGTTTTCGTTATACATTCTGAAGACGTGCAGTCTTCAGTTTAATTTTTTTTTTTTTTAAGTCATTGACTATTGCATCCATGATTCGCTGAGAAATTTGAAAAGAAAAAAAATAAATTAGTGAGAGAAAAACATGAAGAAAAGGTTGAACGCTTTTCGAGCTTAGCTTCTTTCGTGCTCCAAAGTAATACTAATTAATGCCCACCACTCGATGACGCAAATTGCAAAGGATTGGATGTTTAACAACTTTACTCAATAATCAATAGAAAATAAATAGACAACGATCCGCTCTCCCCAAAGCATGCAAGAAATGTTTTGAAAAATATTTTTCTAAGCAGGGTACAGAGATTTTCAATTGTTGAACAACATTTTTCAGTTTTGTATGAACATCTAGCAACATGTATAAAGAAATTGTAATAATATATGATGCGCAGGAAACAATACCAAGATACAGATTATAAGAAATTTTAATGTAATTCTAGTTGTTTTAGAAAGTAGACATTCATATCTTTTCAGTGATAAATACAATGCCTTCTAATTAATTAAAATAAGAAAGAATCATGTGTTTGAAGTTGATGTTTGATTTTGCCACCAGATAACAAAAATAACTTTAATCTTATTTAAATTACTTGGACTATTGTTTTATTTATTTACTTATCATAGGCTTTTTAGAGATATTAAGACTTTTATTTAAATTTGAATTCATAGGATTATTATTATTATTAGGTTTATCCATATTCATTAGGGATATTCTATTAGATTTAAGATTTTTTTAGTATAAATACTATTTTGTATAGGCTTTTTTTTTTAAAGATTATTTTTGATAAAAAAATCGGTTTTCTTGTTATCTTTTGTGTGATTCAGTGATTCCTATTGTTAATTGAACTTGCAAACTCTTTAAATGATTGATCGACTTCTTTGTAATTTTATACTACTCATTCGCGTCTCTTTATAGGTATAGGGAGGTATAGGGAGGGGGTGATCTTGCGTATAACTTTGGTTCTCCATGCATGTTTTTGTTGGGTCAAATTGCAAATCATTCAAATATGATTTTAGCGTATTATGGAAGGTGTCCGCATTAGTTGTTATCAAAGTTTGTGTTATTATCAAGTTATATCTCTTTAATCTTTAGTTTGTGTCATTTCTTGATTTTTTTTCTTCCTAGTTTTGGCTAGGGTTTTGTTTCTTAAAAAAAGTCTATATATTCTTCTCTTATTATTTCAAAGTTTAAGTTAAACCCTATTTCAAAGTTCAACCAAAAGAGGATTTTTAATGATCACGATGATTTAGATTATAATTTAGGTAGCATAAAACTTAAAATTTCAGCATTTTAGGGAAATAATGATTCAGAGGCTTATTTGAATTGAAAAAAGAAGGTAAAATTTGTATTTGATTGCCATCGTTATTCGAAGAAAAAAAAAAGATAAAACTAGTTGTAGTTAAATTTACTAATTATGTTGTTATTTGGTGAGATCAACTTATTTATGGTAGGAGGTGTATTGGAGAAAGACCCATTAAAACTTGGTAGGAGATGAAAGCAATCATGAGAAAGAGATTTGTCTCTAATCATTACTATAGGGAAGTATATAATAGGAAAATGTAGTAATGTTGAATATGTTATTAATGGTGAATCCTTGGTTATAAAGAGATTTTTTAATGTTTAGGTCAATGAATAAGATATTAAGCAATAAAGAGAGAATATATTTCATACTAGATGCCATATAAAAAATAAGGTATGTAGTATGATTATGGATAATAATAGTTGTATTAATGTTGCCAGCACAAATTTGGTTATAAAGTTGAACTTAACTGCTATTAAACATGTTATATTGTATAAGCTTGAATGATTGAAATGAATGAGAAGAATTTAGGGTGACTAAACATGTTTTAATCTCATTCTCAGTAGGGAGATATAAGGATGAGGTTTTGTGTGATATTGTTTTTATGTATGCTGCTCACCTATTATTGGGAAGACCTTGACACCTTGATATAAAAGCCAAATATGATGGTTTTAAAAATAGACATACATTAGAAAAGGATGAGAAAACATAAATATTTGCATCATTGTCACATTGACAAGTGTATGAAAATTAGTTGAAGTTGAAGAAAATAGAAAAAGCCGAACATGTCTTGTTATAAAATAATGATGAGGATGTGAGGTTGAGTAAAAATAAGGTGAGCTATGATTGTAAAACATAAGAGGATAAAGTTTCGGCCATTCAAGACAAATTTGAAAGCTTTAGCCCAAAACAAAAAAAGGGAAGGCTGAGTGTGGAAAAAAGAAAAAAATGGTGAGAAAAGAATAATGTGTAAGAAAAGTGGAGAAATAGCTTAATTTTTATGCAAAACAAAGTGATCCTACGTATGCTTATTTTTTTTTATGCTTATTATTTTACTCTTGTTTAAGGAGACATATTTTAACACTAACAAACTTGATTTATGTGTTTCTGGTGTTTGTGTTTATCTGTTATAGGAATTTAATGATGTATTTCTCGATGAAATTTCAAGTGGATTGCCACCTCTAAAAGGAACAGAACATCAAATTGACCTTGTACCAGGTTCAACCATTCCTAATAGACAAACTTTTAAAAATAATCGTGAGGAAACAAATGAGCTTCAAAGGTAAGTAGATGAGTTAATGAAAAAGGGGTACATTCAACAAAGTATACATCCATATGTTGTTACCATATTTTTAGTACCTAAAAAAGATTGTACTTGAAGAATATATGTTGATTGTAGAGCAATCAATAATATAACAACAAAGTATTACATCCTATCCTTAGATTATATGATATGATTGATAAATTGCATGGCTCTTGTTTATTTTCTAAAATTGATCTTAAAAGTGGATATTATCAGATCAGAATGAAAAAAAAATATAATGAATGAAAAACTGATTTTAAAACTAAATATAGTTTCTATAAGTGGTTTGTCATGTTTTTTGGACTTACTAATGTGCCTAGTATTTTTATGAGATTGATAAATCATATATTGTATACATTCATTGGTAGGTTTGTAGTTGTTTATTTTAATGATATATTGATTTATAATAAATGATTAGATGAACATATAGATTATTTAAGACAAATACTTGATGTGTTTAGAAAGGAAAATTTGTATGATAATTCTAAAGAAGTGTGACTTTTACATAGAAAAGATTGTTTTTCTTGGATATGTTGTTGTTAGTGCAAAAGATATTGAGATAAATGAGGCTAAGGTTAAAGCTATAAAAGAGTGACGTACACCTAAAACGGTAAGTGAGGTAAGAAATTTCATGAATTGACTAATTTCTATAGAAGATTTGTGAAAATTTTTAATACAATAACTGCTTTATTAATTGAACTTGCTAAGAAGATAATAAGATTAAAATGAGAAATTGAACAAGAGAAAGCTTTTACTTTGTTAAAAGAAAAGTATATTTTTACCCCATTGTTTTACTTAACTTTACAAAACCTTTTAAAATTGAATGTGATACTACATGTATATAGTTATTCAAGCTATTTTACTACTGGATAAAAAGCCCATAACTTATTTAAGTGAAAAGTTCAATAATACAACTCTAATATATGCTACGATGGAAAAAATTGTGTTGATATATGCTATTTTACTGCAGGATAAAAAGCCCATAACTTGTGTTGCCTTGGCATTTTTTTTTACCTACGATGGAAAAAATTCAGGTCGGTCCACTAAGTAATGCAAACCATCTACTATATGCTAGCTATACATTCTGTAAATTTATTTTTCAATATGCTAGCTAGCCGTGAATATATGGTGAACTTATTTTTCATGTTATCATTTGAAGTTTGAATTCAAGAGAAGATTAGATGAAGTTTTATATATATTGACATAAGATACAGAACCCAACTGAGGAGAGCGAGAACGAAGAGATCATGAAATCTCTCATTCAATTTACAGTAAGAGTAAAATCATACTCAACAAAGAATTTCCTTCCAAAGAAACCATCCCTCCCTAATTCGAGAGTTTTGATTACAACAACCAATTCAATCTCATTTAACCCCTTAATTCCCTTTAGATCCGATCAATACCATAATTTAGTTGCGATATGTAAAGGTTAGCTGAGCATGACTAGAACTACTGAGGAAAAAAGAAAAAAAAACCCACCAAAGTCAATATACTGCACAATGAAGCAACTTTAGTATTAAAGTAACTAAAAACCACAGTGCTTTTGGTTGACCTGCTTAAGAATTAATTAAGCAATCAGAATTCGGAAAATAAAAAATTCCAAAATCCCACTTTAAATCAAGCAGAGCCGTAGAGTATCAAAGGAAATCAATCATTATTCGAATTACTTATTAAGATCTTTGTAGATATAGAAAACAATATATAAAAAGCATGAACTCTATCATCACTTGCTCAATGTTGTATCACTTGGGCAATGGTACGAGGTTTCTTTATAGTTTTGCCCAGGCTCATTTCCTTAAACCAGCTTTGCAGCTAGGTTATCTGATTTTCACATGGGAGTCCGGGGACTATTTCCGGCATCGGAAATCCCTTTTTTTGCATTTTTGTTTTCAAAAGTCCTCAACTCTTTTGGAATTTGGTTCGCAGACCTGTTTTTTTTATTTTTATTTCTAATTTATAACAGAACAATGATTTTCTTATTGAATGCTGCACACTTGTCCGACCAAAAAGCACTCTGCATGCATGAAATTTGGTAATTGAAGAAGCACCTACCTCCAGGGACGAAGCTGGAATTATATAATAAAAAGGATCAAAAATCAAGATATAATTTATTATTAGAAATTTTATTTATTTAAAATAAAAATATATTATATTATTCTACATTTAAACACTAAAAATACAAAAAATTAAAGGCCTTGCTCGCCTCCCCTGCTTCCGCCCCTGCCTACCTCCATTACGTTCTTAAACAAGAGACTTTCTCTCTGACACACACTTTAGATTATTATTTGGAGCTTTCATGATTAAATCTACCAAATTCACTTGTCACTAAACATATAGAACTACTTTTTAAGCTTACCATAATCCACTGTGCCTATCACTTAATTTTTTTTTTATTTACAACACCCACTATATATATTATTCATCTTGAAATCTCGACGCCTGATCGATCTCCCAGGTTACCGTCGTTGCACTACCCGTCCCTCAAGGTCTTTTAACAACCACTAATGAAATCTTAGAGCAACATTAAAATAAGAGCTAAGATGCTTCTATCTAATAAACAACACCCAGATAAGAACACAGATTATTTGTGGAGGTGGCAGCTGTTAAACTAACACATTTTCATGTGTCTCTTTGCAGCCCTAGTGTTCGCCGACCCCATTACATCTATCTATCATCAGCTTGGAGCAAGTCTACCTGTTTTGTCAACTGCCTTTTCATGCTGTCTAAAATATGCATGTTAGCAGAGGCTGAGTGATTAAACGAGCGATGCCGCTCTGTGATTAATTAATTAATTATAGTACTGTCTTCTGAAACATTGCTTTGACTGTTATGCATGGTGCAGCATCCCTTCCTTTTTCTTAATTTACATTTAGTATCTATACTAGCTTTAATTTCTAGTTAGTTGAGATGATCTTGTCAACCTGCCAGTTGTGAATTCTCAACTCGCACTCTTCCCTCTCCCTCCCTCTCTCCCTCCCTCCCTGTGAATAAAAATTGCAAGACAAACTTCGAAGATAGTATAGCTAATTGAAATAATAATAAAAAAATATTAATAGAAGCCTTTTTTATGTGGATAGCATGACTATATAGAAGGACAGAGTTATAAAGTGCAACTAGATTTGGAACATTTATCTAAAAAAGAACATATACTATACATAACGAGAGAAAATAACGTGGAGGACCCAACAATGTCCAGAATAATAAAAAGTGATTCATTATGTGAAGTTCACATCTGGCATGGGATCCACCTACATCACAGCTTTGCTACTGGCACAGCATGCCTAGCTGCTGGCATGACAGTGATGAATCGGCAAAATTGTTTTCAGCTCACTCTTAGGATCCACAATACAGATAACTAATACGACATGGCTGCGAAGCCTGATGATATGAAGAAGAGTAATGCCTTTGTTTTTTTTATTTTTTTTATTAAGCAGTCCATGTTTAGGTATTCTAGGACTGCTTCAATAGAGTTATGAGCCAGCTTGATTTGGTCAAGCACTTCATGCTGATGATCCATATATATATAGATTGAAACTTCGTAGGTCTCTCTCTCTCTCTCTCTTCTCTTTTTAACGAGGCTAGATACATTAGGTCATTAAACAGGAAAATGGTTCCAAACTCCTTTGGCATTCACTAATAATTACTCCTTTTCATTTGCCATTTCCTCAGGGGATAAATACTGTATAAATAAATATCAGATTTGTTTTTATTTAATGATGAGAGATCCAACAAGCCATGGATTTTCAAAATCTTATTGCATTCTTCTCATATTTGAACTTGAAATCTCTAGCACGCGCGCATACATGTTGGAAACTACGATTGTTAAGATCAGTAGTAAGTTGTAAATTTAATGAGATGGGAAACAAGGGAAATATTTTGCAATTGTGTGCATGTATAGGAGACCATCTAATGAATCGAAACACTGACACATCTCCCAGCAAGTGACGAAAGAAAGAACCGGATCTATTGGTTAGGGAAGGAAGCCATCTTTTTCCCTTCTTCTATACATTGACATCTCCCAAACAGCAGATACAAGTAGTGCTTGTCGGCCTTTCACAGTTAAAAAGTAGATATTTTTGCAAAAAGTCCTAACAATGGCGTCATGAGTTGTAGAAAGCCAAACCGGGGATGCAATCAGTAATAATCATGGCCGCAAAACTAGTTATGGGTTAGATATTGATTACAACAGGCAGTTAGATTTACGTATTCATCATTAATAGTTGAGTATCGCACGTACATAATGTATTTACATGTCGACAAAAGTGGTGGTTAGGATATTGACTCGAGCACCTAATGTATAATGGTCGTAGTACTTCTTGTAGAGATTGAATCTTGTGGAGAAATTGAGAAGGAACTGTGACATTCATATTCTAGATCTTCAAAACCCCAGAATTCTTCATGCTCTTCTTCCTTGGGCATCTCCCACCTTTCTTCATCCATCTCCTCCTGATCTCCCAGCATTACTTCCAGTACCTGCTAATTAATAAACAACAAATTTTATTGACCTCACAAGATTTCATCATTTGGTATATCAGATTTTTGACTTTATAATTAAAATATTAGCCCTCAAATTCTAAACCAACATCATTTCATTTGACACAAGAAATGATGCTATTAATTTGAAAGACATATTCTATATCCTCCTAACATGTTTCACATACATATTCTTGAATCCTTAAAAGGGTTATCCATTCAATATCTATTTTATATGGTTTCTTGTTTAGAATTGCCCCACAAACACAATAATACGAAGTCTATAACAATATTCTTGAAATTTATGCTCATCACTATCCTGCCACTATAATTGATTTGAAAGGGTGGAACAAACGCACTTGTCAATCAATATGTAAATTCAGGGCACTTTTATCACTACAATATTATAAACAAGACCTGCTCTCTCAATGATTCTCATCTCCTAATCACATGGGAGATCCATAATTTAATGAGTGTTTTAGGTTAAAGATTTAGGTTAGGTAGGATAGAACATCCTCCGACTATTGGAATTGCGTGAAAAAACTCAAATCCCGCTACCTGTACCTAAAGGATCAAATCTAAGTTTACATGTTGCCGTCTTCTTAATTGCTGAAAAGGATGTGCATGGTTTGTCACAGGACAACAATCAAAATTGAAAGGGGGACAGCTTACACTAGGCTACTATATCTAACCCATTTATTACCGATTTAAATAGCAGAAACTTGGATCCATGGACTCTTAAGAAACAGTCAACTAAAGGTATTTTATTGGAATCATGCACAAGCATTATGCAATGATCCACCTTATGAGCGAGTTTGGAAGCCAACAAGTTACAGCTGAACTGATTAATATTTTTTTTTATTTAAAAAAAAGGTCTAAAACTCAAGCCTCTTCTTTTATAACAAAAAAAAAATTAGTGTGATTATTATCTTATTAATCAAGAAATCCACATAGTCAATGCATTGATTTGTTACAAAAACTTCTTTATTTTGACAGGAAAACATTTAAAATGGTAGGTTTACGGAGTTAAAACATTTAAAATGGTGATCGCAACATTTTGTTCAAGGATAATTAACACCAAAACCATCCTTCTGTCGGTCCATTAAGAATCATTAGTATGCTGTTAAATGCAACAACAAAAATAAAGCATAGCAAATAGCGACCTCACTCATGGTAGGGCGCCATGTTGAAGATGCCCTGATGCAAAGGGATGCGGCAAAGCCAAGTCCTTTAAGCTGTGTAACATCATAGATCCCTCCAAGCCTTGGATCCACCAGCTTTTCAATCTCTCCTCTGCTCAATATTGGTTTAGCCTGTTAATTAATCAGCAGAAACCCACAAGTCCATTTAACTTAAATTTATCAAAACATAATTAAAGGATTGCCTAATGAAGACGAAATCATTTTAAAAATAGTAAATAAATGGCAATTTTTTTACCCAGTTATGAATGCTTTGGTGAGAACCATCAACTGGTTTCCTGCCAGAAATGATCTCCAGTAGAAAGACTCCAAATGCAAACACATCTGTTTTTTCATCCACTATTCCATGCATGTAGTACTCAGGTGCCAAGTGCCTATAGAATTCTATGCAACATTTCAGTTTCAATCTAAGTAAAACGAAGCAGGAATCATACCTCCATAGGAGTTAAAATGGTTGCTAGCTAGATACCCTACCCAAAGGTTCCTTCAATCGGAGCGATTGAATGGTGAGTCCATTCAGATGGAAGCCATTTTGCCAATCCAAAATCAGATATCTATAACATTCAAAACAAAACAGCACTAGTATGATACTCGTTTTAGAAAGTAAAATTTCTGAGAGTAAAACCTTGGTTTAATCAGTAAAGTTTGCAAAGAAAGAAAGGGCTAATCCACATGCATCCCTTACCAATGGTTCAAAGTCAGCTGTCAGAAGAATATTTGAAGATTTAATGTCTCGGTGAATTATCCTTCTTTGACACCCCTTGTGCAAGTAATGGAGCCCTCTAGCAGTTCCAATGGCAATCTTGTACCTTATTTTCCAATCTAACACTGGAAAATTCTCATCTACATTAAGAAACACCAAAGCCTTACACATCAAAACATTGCAGGAACTAACAAAACCCAGATAAGATAGGAAACATCATTATCTACTGAGACAGCAAACAAAACAAACTTGTATGTCTGTACCATGAAGAAGGGAAGAAACAGAGCCTCTGGAGGAGAAATGAAAGATGAGATAAAGCCCATTGTCAGTGCAACAACCCAACAAGGACATCACATTAGCATGGCAGACATGACCAATTGTCCCAATCTCTGACAAGAACTCCTTCTCTTTCCTCTCATCCCTACAAGCTTTTGTTAGCCTCTTAATTGCAATCTCCTCTCCATTACCTAACACTCCTTTGTATACCTCTGCATACCCTCCTTTCCCCACCAAATTTTCTAACACACCAAGTAGCAAATTGAACACAAATTAATTGCAAAACACATGGGTAGAATTTAGAAGGTTACAATGAAGGTGAAGCAAACCTGGTCTAAAGCCATTGGTGGCATCGAATATTTCTTCAAAAGAGAAGCATTTCCAAGAGGGCCTTCGAGAATGTTCTTGCTCTTGAACAACCTTGGAGTTTTCATTGTTTTTTTCTTCTTCGTTGGTGAAAACTATATCTTGAAGACTGCTTCTTTTCAATGAGAAAAGCCTTTTCAAGCTGTTGGCTCTTATGTACTTCATTGTAACGGTATAGTGTGAAGCAGAGTACTCTGTTTCATACAGAGAGAGAGAGAGAGACAGGGAGAGAGAGGGGGAGAGAGAGGGGAAGAGAGATGGAAAAGAAAGACAGTAACTGACTCAGTTGTCTCTGCTAGAAATGACTTTATGGCTATGCATACAGTACAAGACAAGAGTGTTAGGGAGAGGTCGGAGTGTTTAAATGGTAGCTAATAATAATTCAATTAGAGATTGTTTGTAGAAAATTAGTTTTTTTTAAATATAAGTTTTTTAAAAATAAATTATTTTTTAATATTTAGTATTGTAATCAAAAATAAGTTGGAAAATACTTTTCAGTATTTAGTTATGTCATGCAAAATGAGTTGGAAAATAACTTATTAATATTTTATTTTTTTCAAGTTTATTAAAATAAAAAGGAACAAATCTTACAAATTAAAAAAAATATATAATTTCATAAATTATCTCAAATAAAATAAATAATAATCAAAATAATAGAGATCAAGTCTAAAAAATAAAAAAAAATTGAAAGATGAAGAAATTAAAATAATAATAATTAACATTTTATAAATTATTTGAAATAAAATAAGTAACAATCAAAAGAATGAGAACCAAATTTGATAGATAAAAATTTTTAATTAAAAAATAATAAGGAAAAAACAAATAACAATTATAAAAATAAGGACCAAAATTAATATAAAAATTAAATTCTAAGGGATGAAATTGAAAAACAAATATTCAAAACAAAATATATATATAGCAATCAAAAGTTTGAGGACTAAATTTGATATAATCAGTAAATAATATAACATTTCTAAATTTTTCACAACTTCTAGAAAGTGTTTTTCATCCAAAATAAAAGGAAAATATTTTCCTGAAAATCAAGCTAAATTATTTTTTGATTGGAAAGTGTTTTCTGTTGATCAACTTTTCTAATGACAAATAAACACAAAAAAATTTAAAAAATAATATTTTAAAAACTAATTTTCAAAAAACAAACGCATTTAAAAATTGACATGTCTACGTGTACTTGTCTCTATAGGACATTTGTGTGAATTTTCCTAAAATGGGTAGGAAAAAAATATGACTCGGTAGTGAAAGTATTGATTTGATTTTGAAATGAAAAGGATTGGCAAGCATTGGATTGGTTTTAATGGCGGCAGCTTTGCTTCAACTCTTGCGGGTCTATGTTTGTTTAAGTTGGCTGCCTTCCATCCACGAAGGAGTGAAGAACTCTACCTTTTTGTTTTTCGAATCAAAACGATATAAAATTATAAATATTATTGTGGTTTTAAATGATTCGTAAAAAGGACAATTGAATTATTATTATTATTATTATTATTATTATTATTATTATTATT
>Ga0325405_1003201_pt1 | contig 16851 bp, 4 predicted proteins | sample PopdelMetagenome_21_FD_205663 | JGI IMG/M metagenome (GOLD analysis project Ga0325405, IMG submission 205663) | Populus deltoides microbial communities from Bellville, Georgia, United States - Xylem-Control-R2 | ecosystem: Host-associated > Plants > Phyllosphere > Stem > Wood/Secondary xylem...
CTCCTTCACCTTTACCGATGATTGTGGAATACAACTACTATTATTATTGTTGCTTCGGCGTTGAAACCAGCGACGAACACCGTTCACGAGCGTTCCACTCCCACCCATATATATATATTAAAAAAAAAACTGGTGATTTCCCTTTCTTCTTTTACAGCCACCAACTTCCCAGCATTCCTCGCTCTCTCCCCCTATTTTCTCTCTCGGATTGCCATCTATTCAAAAAAAACCTCTTGTCTTGTCACTCCTGGGATGATCTCTCTCTCTCTCTATATATGTGTGTGTGTGTGTACGTGTGTTTGGGTTTTTTTCTCTCTCTCATTTATGTATGAAACATGGACTGGGAGATGCGTGCGGAGGAGAGGAAGAAAAACATGCGCCGTCCCTTGTCTGGTTGGCTACTCTTTAGGCTTGTGACTTTGTGACATGACATCACATAATTAGCCTCATAGGACGGCCGGACGGACGGACGGACGGACGGGGACATATTCTTGTGTCTTCAATTATATAACAGTGGATAAATAAACTAGTACAAAAATAATATACGTGTTGCATTTTCATTTCCACAAGTATTTGATTATCTTCACCCTTTAAAGAAAAAAAATTAGTGACGAGATTAGAATATAAAATTCGTACTTAAAAGAAATACTTTACCTAGTATGTGTACTAATTTCGTGGCACGTGTTTGTTTAGTTGTTAAGGTAAAAAGTAGAAAACCAAACTTTGATGGTCTAGTCTAGTTAGATGATGTAAACTTTTTTGGTCGTTTTGGGAAAGTTGTAGTCGCTTTTCAAAAACTATAAATCTTACCTTCTCAGGATAATTCAAGGAAAAGTTGTGATTTTGTTTTTAGGAACTGTTTGTAAATATAGTGGTGGTTACTTTTTAAAATATTTTTCATATTAAAATGTATTAAAATAATATTATTTTTTATTTTAAAAAATTATTTTTGAGATTAGCACATCAAAACGAACCAAAATATATAAAAAAATTAATTTTTTCTAAAAAAATAAAAATTAAATTTTTTAAGAACGCGGTGCAAATCGCGTTCCAAACATAAAAATATTACTAAACACTTAAAAGTTACAGTAATGATTAAAAACAACAACCAAAGAATACTATTTGTATTTTAGGAAAGATAATTTTAATCTAAATTTTTATACTTTTAAAATAAAATGTATATAAAGGATATATATTTAAAGATAATACTTTTTATTTTTTATCTCTAGAATACCCATGTAAAATACATCTAATTCAAAATTATCCAATCAAAGTATCCAAGAATAAAAGTGACTCTTATCGTAGTTTTATAACTAACCTGAGACAAAGTCAAGTTAACGAGACGAGAGGGTTCACCTTTGACCCAAATTAACCTATCTTTTTAAAATGATCAAAATAATGTTGTTTTGATAAAAAAATCAGAAAAAGTCAATAAGTTTTATCTCGGATTGCTAGTCAATCCAAGTTTTTTTATTGAGTCTAGCCGAGTCAATTTTCACTATATTTTCTTTTAAGCCCGGATTAGTTCAGGCTCCTAGTTTAATGAGTCCTAGGTTAGCCACTACCAGAAATTCGCTTAATACCAACGAAATTGCTGACGGAATAATTATGTCGGTAATTTCATCGTTATATATCGATGAAATTACAGACAGAATATTGAGAATTTAAAAAAAAAGGGCGGTTCGCTGACATGGAGGTTATTGCGGGTATTTTTTACCGGCGAAATCACCAAGAGATTCAAAACGTCAGCTCCGTATGGTGACGTGACTGATTCACCAATGGAAATGCCGATGAAATCACCAACAGATTCAAAATAGCAGCACCGTACGGTGACGTGCCCTGTTTGCCAACAGAGTAACCGATGGAATCACAGACGGAATAGTCCATCGATGAAGTCGTCGGCAAAAGTTAATCGATGCATGGTTTAGCAGATTTGAGGTTGATGTTAATTTCTAATTTTCAGCTTATTTCTAATAATTTATTAATATAATTGTAAATAAATTATCATTTTTATTTATCTAATTATTTATACACAGCACAAATTTGCCTAGGACAGGGCGCATGACAAAGTTGTGAGGAGGGTGTGGGAAAATCACGTGGCAACTAGGTAACATCGAAAACAATACAAGATTTTTTTAGAAAAACATTTATGTTTCAACTTCCAATTTCTCGCTATGGAAGTAGGTTGCGTGATTTTTGGTATGGAGCACAAAAAAAGGCAAAAAAACCGCGAGAGATAGGGGTCTCCAAGGCTGGAACAACGTGGCAATTTGGAGGGATTTCAAACCGATATACATCCGGGAAGATATATGGCCGCGCTATCTTGAGCATGTGATGTCTGAGCGGTTCACACAACGCTCACAGTCCGGTGCTGGCAACCGGAATTGGCCAATTCATGGCTCGGTGACAACGAACACCGGCGGCTCCGTTTCGTTTACTGCATATGCGAAACGGATGGTAAGATTAATTTAAATGAAATATATCGTTAAATTAATTTGTTGTTAATTAATCTTTTTTTCATTATAAGCTACATCTCTTGGACGTGAGCCAAGCCCGGTAGAGCTGTTTGTGGAGACGCACGTGCGGAGTTAAGACCGCCAAAAGGGGGCGCAACAGTTCGTTGACAACCGTGCTCAACACTTCGTGATATGTTTGTTCAACCATTTTATTTGTAAGTTATTATTTTTATTGAATTGAATATGATGATTACTTTTTCTATTTGCAGAAGACATATAATAGCAAGTTGAGGGAGAGATATAGGGACGATCCTTTGACCCATCCGGAATTCGATCCGGATTTGTGGATGGAGGTTGGATCGTCTGGTGGACCCAATAAGAATAGGGTTTACGGGCTCTCCAACACAACGGCCGAGAATTTGCCGGCAGCCCGTAGTGTTTCAACCGTTGGGAGCTCCCAATCAGTATTGAACACCCAACCTAAGGAGTTCGTGGCCTTGCAGCAACACATGGCTCGGCTCACAAAAACATATGACCCCCTATCAGCAGTGTATGCATAACTCAAAGCGAGAATGCACAACAAAAAGCGGAGGATGCACAACGGTATACATAACTCAAAGCAAAGAATGCACAACAAAAAACGAAGGATGCGCAACAAAAGGCAGAGGATGCACAACAGTATGCACAACAAAAAGCGGAGCATGACCAGCTTCACGAATTTGTCATGAACATGGCATCACAGAGTGGTGATACATGTGTGTCTCCTTCTTTTTGGCCATATAACAACCAGCCTCCTTCTCCAGCTCCACTATTATGTTAATTTGTAATGAATATTATTTAACTTTAATAGTTAATTTAATATTTTTTTAAAATATATTCAGTTTGTAATGAATATTATTTAACTTTATTTCTTTTGTTTTTGACATTTAATAAAAATTTTATTTGTATAATTGGTTTTTATTACCATTAATTTATATAATTTTATATTATGTATTCTAAATAATTTTTTAAAAACATATTTAAAAATAATCACAGAGGGTTTTACCAACGGAATCTATCCGTCGGCATTTGACAGCAGCTGCCACAGTCACCGACAAATTTACAGATGGATATATTTGGTCGGTATTATATACTCACCGACAACTTTACCGACGCACGTAATCCGTCGGTCTTTTACAGTGCCTGCCACAATGACCGACGAATGTACAGACGAATATCTTCGGTCAATATTCAAAACATTCACCGACAATTTTACCGACGGTTTCAATCCGTCGGTATATCACTGACAGGCAAAATCCGTCGGTATATTTCAAGCGGGAAACTTTTTTTTGCGCTCAATTTATGTCTGTAAAACTATCAGCAAATGTTTTTTTATTTTTCCGACAGATATAGCGACGAACTCTTGGATTACCGATGAAAGGAAAGCCGACGGACGTATTCTGTCGGTGATGATATCGGTAAATAAATTACCGATGAAATCTTAATCACATAGAGTTATTTTATGAAATCCCAGAGTGAGCTTGTGAAATCTTGTAGTGAGCTAAGTTCTGCACTGACCCATCGAGTCGGTTCAGATTTTATAACTAGAGTTATTATATTATTATTAACTCTAACATTTAGTATAAAACTCTATATATATATATATATATATATATATATATATATATATATATATATAAGTTCGATTGTAATGTTGGGTTTCCCAAAACATATATATGTAGCGGGAGATGGTACATTTAAAATTTTTCAAGAGTCTTAAGGATCTTGTTAGAAAGATTTAGAGATGTTTAAGGTTTATACGAAGATTACATGAAGATCAGATGTTCTTTTCGGCTTTGAATAATTGCTTCAAGGTTGGGTTACCGCAAACCACAAGTCAATAAAGTATCTGGCCTCTAAAAAATATCTTAAATCCTTTTAGGCGAGAGGAATTGGTATGCATTTGAGTTCTAGCTATTTTATTTTATATTTTTTTAGTGTTCTGTAACTTATGTAGTTTTATGTATTGTGTACTACATGAAAAATAACATGCATAACATTTAATTTGTAGGGAAACCTGAAAACCCTATAAATAGCAAAATATTAATTTACCCCCTGAATAATATTATTTACATTATTTCAAGATAATTTTAGAAATTTGTTCAATCAAGTCCCTACTTGATTTTTCTAGGTCTAGAATTGTTATTCCATGTATAAATTACACTCTAATCCTCAATTTCAAAACTTATTTATAATCAAGTCACACTTGATTAAGCATTCTATTTTAAATTCTAACCAATGATTCTTATGTGTGTTACCCATTAAGTTCCCTAATAAATTGGCTCAAATATAAATTATAATCCTAAATAAAATAGGATTAAATAAATTAAAATTTTTAATTTATTATCAATTTAATAATTGATTGATTTATATTTGAAGATCAAGTACAATATCTAGCAACCTACTAAATATTAGAAAAGTTATACGTGGTTTGACTTAACCTTTCAGTGACTAGTTTCTCAGTGTAATCTTTATACCTTCATTACCAATGTTCTAATTTAAACATTATAGCATGGAGTATGTTTGCTATGTCAAATTATTTTTGTTCTTAACATCATAGTCATTAATTCTCTGAATAGGATTTGAAACTCTTTTCAAATCTCATTTTACCTTACGCAAGGATTTACAATCGATATTATTTGAGAATACATGTAACATTTTCTTTAAATTACCGAGGGTGATGAATTCTCTCTTGATTACTTAAATATCTTCATATAGTTTATGTTATATCCAATATCTGTTAATTTGTTACCCTTGATTAGAACAACATATAGAGGGATCAAAACATAACTCACTATATAAGATAACTTAGTGATCTCAAGTTCAAGAATAACTTACACAACCATCGTATGAGCCTTTCTATGAACACAAATGATCTCTCCATAGAAAATTCTCATGTAGGTCAATTCAATTTACATGTAATTTGACAAACACTTACATATTAGTTGTAGGTATCTCTCATACATCAGCTTATATAAACAATTGCTTCTTTTCATAAATGAAAGAACATACTATGTACCAATTTCAACTGCTCTAGTTAATATTCAGTACTAATAGAGCATTGATTAGGAATATTTTCATAACAATGCTTTAGTGCAATAAGAATCTCATAATTATAGCAACTTTATAATTTTATTTGGAAAGCGTTTTTATCCCAAAAGCTTTATCTTTACTCTAAATTCATTAATCAAATATTAGATTCATTTATTAAATATTTGATGAATATTAAAGATAAATATGTCTATATTAATAAATTAAATATATTTACATGAACAAAATCAATGTTACATATAACTAAATGATTGCCTACAAGGCATGTACACTTCTATATTAAGGGTTAAATAATTTTTTTATTTAATTTTTTCATCATCAACTAATTAGGATACAAAGACATTTATAAAAGATGATTTTTTGTAGGTACTAGCCACAAGTTACCTTGACCTACCAAGTATCAAGTATAAGCTATCAACCACCTTGGGTATGAAGAATGGATGAGATTGCTAAAACCAATTGATTAATCGATTATCCAACCCGAGAGCCATGTTCCCGAGCTACTTGAATTTTTAGGACTTCATCAATGGCGTCGTCTGTGGGAAACTAATAAAAAAGCCATCGGTTTCTTCTTAAAACTTGTTTTTTGTATTTTTCAAGTTATTTCATGGCACACAATCAATGCACACCTGGGCTAGGACGCGGGACAAGGCTACTCGTTGCCGCAAACACTCCTACCTAACAAGAGCTTTAACAACTCATCAGTCATGTGCAACTCCTCACCCTGGTCGTGTTGGCAACGCGAGGGAAATGGAAAATCAAATTTGACATGGTAAATATTGGTGCATCATAATGAACATTTATACATAAAATAAAATATTGGTGCACCATAATAATCATTTGTGCATAAAGCCACAATGTTTTGTGGACAAATGCTCTTTTGTGACCACTCCAGAATTAAAAGTGAGATCCCGTTTTTGTCTTGGTTATATTAATTTTGCAACCCTGCAATCCCAAATGGGTTTTTACTATCCTAATTGCCCTCATCAAACCATCGAGTATGATTAAATTTTGATCAGTAAATTTAGAGCTTGTTTGAAAATACATTAAAAAATATTTTTCACTTAAAAATCTATTAAAAACTAAAAATATAATTAAACCACAATACAAAAACAGAACCTAACACATCTCTTTTTTTTTAGAAATCTAAATTAATTTATCAAGGGCTCGACATCTCCTACTTCCTTGGGGGGAATGTGGCACATGTTCAAGGAAGGAAGCAGCGGGTTCTCCTTCGAAAAATGTTTCCTTCAAGAACCGAATACTTAATTTGTCATGTCATATTGTCACCTCAAAGCACGTTGACCCCATCTCCCTCAGTGCAAGTTAGGTCTTACAAACTGTCCATCCCCATCAGTGCAAATCTGTTACTGCCCATGAACAGAGGCATCTACATCATCCGTGCTAGCTAGAACCATGAGAGGCACGCAGCACAGACAAATGGAGGTGCACTTTACTAGGCAGAGAAAATGAGTGGATGTAGGCCTATATTCCTCCTGTTTGTTAAGCTACTATGACTCTAAAGTAGGCTAGTACGCGTGTGGGCTAGCTACTTTTGATAGGTTTGGTGCGTACAAGCTTCGGTGGTCAAAGGTTATGGCTTCGGGATCTTACTTGGGTTGCAAATGTGGGTTAAAGACAAAAACATTTACAACGGGTTTATTTTACTATGTTTTATTTAGGTTTTATTTAGGTGTTTTTTTTCCTTACCTGATGAGACAGATCTAACCACAAGAATTTTTGAGTTTAATTTTGAATTTTTATAAATCATAGATAGATTTATCAAGGTATAGTGGGTCAAAAATGAATTCAAAAATAAATTTTAAAGCAAAAAAAATCAAAGTTCTATTTTTCAAACGACTTCTAGTTGCTGTATTCTACAGAATATAGACAACACATCATCTATTATTTTTTTAAAAAAAAAATGGATAACTTAAGAAATATTTTTTTAAAAAAAATAACAAGTAAGCACGCACGACCTGGGCTATTTTTTTTAATGCCCAGGTACATTGGGCCACTAGGCCCATTATTTGTTTGTTTTTTTAAATATTTTTTCCTCTCATTACAATTTCATCCTTCGTTATCGTTCATCAATTATTTTATTTAGCTCAAACTTAAAAGAATACAATATCACCCTTTGTTATCAATTATGTATTATTACTATCTTGGCACCATATGCCTATCATGATATTTTTACTTCTAAAAAAAATATTTCATACAAAAAATTATTATGTGTTTTATTATCGTATAGTTAAATAAAAAATAAACCTTGAAATAAAATAATTATTGAATCCGATGACATGCATGACTTGCGTCCCGAGTTTTTTTGGTTGACTCGAGTTTATTTAGGTTTTTTTTTAATTAAATTCCATTTTTTTACCGATTTCATACTTCAACATTGTATTAATTCAGAACCTAGCTTTTCAATTGTTTTTCTTTCAAGATTATCCCTGTAAATTTCATAGGTTAATCCATGTTAATCTAAAGAGATGAAATTTTTTTTTTCATCTCAATATTAGATAACTCGTCTTAAATAATAGTTTAATGATATGATAGGGATAAAATAAATGCCATTACACCCATAATTGAACAAGTTGAGCAATCCACTTTCTGTGGTCCAAAAACCAAATAGGTCTTATTGTACAAAAATTAAATGAATGAGGACAAGACGCTAGCCAATACATTCTAAGGTTCTTTTTTCATATATAAAAGAGCAATCAACCAATTATTGAACACTGTCCTTGAAGTACATCTCTCTAGGATTCTTGTTCAGACAAATCCAATAATACCATACACCTGCCGATTATAGAAGGAAGGAGCTATTTACTTTGAGCAGCCCAAAAACCAAGAACGCCTTCTTAGTTCCCAAAAGTAATGCTAAATGTTGTACGGGATAGAAAAGAAAAGCAATGCTAATTATTATTATTATTATTATTATTATTATTATTATTATTATTATTATTATTATTATTCAATATACTGAAAGAAAATAATAAGTGAAAGTAAAGATTGTTATTGTGTAAATTTTTCTAATTTTTTTTACTTTAATGGTGACAAATTTATAATTTTTTATTTTGTTATTGTAGTGAAGGCAAAGTTGTAGCTTTTGTTTTTCTTTTTTGGAAAAATTTTTTTTGATTTTTGTCTTATTTTTTTTTACACTTAGCATATTTATCACTTTACACTAATCAATTTATAATTATTCTTTTTGTTTTTGCTTTTATTTTTTTGTAATTTTCTTCTATTGTTTTCTTTAAACTTATTTTGGAAAAAAAAATAGTATTTCTTATTATTGACACTTAGAATATTTATCATTCTACACATTTGTAGGTCCACACACGTTCGCCCTTATTTTTTTTCCTCCAAACAACACTCTACATTTGCAGACCATGCTCGTGAGCCCTTATTTGTTTCCTTTGTTAATAAGGCTAACGATATGTCATCCTTCTCTTTCTAAAATTAGCTAGGCATGCGAACCTGACTTATCAAGCCTAATAGTACTTGATCTCTTATATATATATATATATAATTTTGTTTTTTAATTGATATTTTTTTTAATTTGTATTTTTTAAAATAATATTTTAATTTATATTTAAATTAATATCCCTTCTCTTTGGTTTTTTAGACTGTTTATTTAGCCGTTTTAGAAATAGAGTCTTTTTTATTTATTTTATATGTATTTAATATTTCAAAGAGATTATTTTAATTTATTTATGATTTTTTTATGTTTTATATAAATAAAATTTATTATTAAAAATAAATATTGTTTCCATTAGCGGATATGATCATTGTTTTATTTTGTTAACAACAACTACACATTTATTTTTTTGCGGAAAAAAACATTATTTGACCCATAGGGAGAAGAGTCAAATAGATGTGTTAACACTTTTTTTTTTGTAATTATTGACATAAATAGTTCTTAATTTATTATTAGAATTTTTTTTGTCAAAAGACACTTTGAAAATGCCTACATATTTGTTTTGTTGAAAAAATTTTATTCGATTATTGGCGAAGTGAAAGCCAAATATCTAGTACATATACTAAAAGGAAACTGTGTTTTCCTGCATAATTGTGCGGGTATTGTAATGGTGGCATATCTGTAGTTTTTTAGGGTGTTAGAAAAAAAATTGCTTAGGTTTTTTTTTCTTTTTGTTTTTATACTAGATATATTTATCATTTTACACTTGATTTTTTATTACCATTTGTTTTGTTGTTATCTTCTGTAACAACCCTAAATTTCTATCATGAATATATATATTCAGTTGCACGCACACTGAATTGAAATTTTGGCAGAGTTTCTTCTATAAATAGAACATCATAAATTATCGACTTATCAAATAACCACTATCCAATTATCCTGTATCATATCATCCACATCAACCATTCATCAATTAAATCCAAACCACACAACATCACATACAATTATTCATATGACACAATAATTATATATTGATAAGAGTAAAGATAATATCCTAGCACATATAAACACCCAGTAAAGATAATGGGTCATTTAAAATTCATAAGTCTACAGCTGAAAGTTAAGCAAACAAATCTTATATGCTTAAACAAAGTTATATTACAAGTCAAAATCTACGATATTATACCTAGCTTATAAAAGCATAAGTGATAAGGAAATCTATTATTGACGAGTATGAGATGATCTTGAGAAAAATTACAATAAACCAACATAAATAAATTATATAATCAAATTGACACGCACACACACATATATAAAGTTACAGTCACATTCTATTTTCTTTATGTTATCATTATCCACTTGTAATCTGGGTAACTGGTCAATACCGATACAAATTTGATATCATCAACTTTCGTTCTGATAATTAGCAAATCAAATTTTCTAATACATGTGGATGACAAAGAACTCATTGACATCATTAGCCTTCTCATTACCCGGAATTAGCTAATCAAGTTCATTTCCTAATTATATTTGCTCTGTATTAATGCCGATACCAATTAACCTCATCGATATCATTAGTTTCTAAAACCAAGAATAACTAATCAAGTCTAGGAAATATCGATACCAATATAAATCATTGACATCATTAGTCTCCCAACCAGGAACAACTAATCAAACTTGACAAATATTGATACCAATATAACTCATTAATATCATTAGTCTTTAAAACCGTAAATGACTTATTAAGTTTGAAAAATGTTGATACAAATGTAACCCGTTGGTATCATTAGTCTCCCAAATCGGTAACGACTAATAAATTTGAAAAATACCGATACCAATATAACTCATTAGTATCATTAGTCTTCTAAACTGGGAACGACTAATCAAATTTTAGAAATGTCGATATTAACACAACTCATTGATATCATTAGTCTCCCAAAACGAAAATGACTTATCAAATTTGAGATATGTCAATACCAATATAACTCATCGGTATCATTAGTCTCCCAACCAGGAATGACTAATCGAATTTAAAAAATATTGATACCAATATAGCCAATTGGTATCATTAGTCTTCCAAACCCGGAACGACTAATCAAATTTAAGAAGTGTCAATACCAATGTAAACAATTGATATTATTAGTCTTCCAAACTAGGAATGACTAATCAAATTCCTTAGTATTGTCAATTGTTCACTTTATCAATGTCGATGCCAATATACCCATTGACATCATTAGCTTCTATAACTTTGAACGACTAATCAAATTCAAGTCAATGTCAATATCGATGTATTATATTGATGTTATTAGCTTCCAAACCTTGGACAACTAGTAAAACTCACATTCTTTTTTTTTTTTTACTCTTTTTATTCTTTTATACCTTACTCTTGATTTGCATATTAAAGAAAATTATAGATAAACATTTCAACCTACTCAAATAAAAATGTTATTGTGTAAGACACCTACCTGACACCTTTGCTCTCACTGCGACTCCTTGTGGCTGTACGGATCTCATAGTCTTTCCTGCATCAACAGGATTTAGAATCATCACTCTGTCTTAATGAGAAAATCATCACAACATTTCATATTTTTAATCCCTTATATTGACAACTTCAGAAACAAGAAGTTAAATACAAACCCACATTTTTCTTTTAATTCCTTCATTTGCATTTCAAATTATTAATAACCAATCAAATGAAACCTAAATATTGAAAAGGATAATAAAAGCTTTTAATACTTGGTAGTTGCTTCATCGCAGTGTGAGTATCTTTTACAAGTTAATAATATGTTTTTTTTTCATGTATTCTTGATTTTTTTTTCTATTTTCTTTTGAATTATAATTTATTACTCTAGGTTCTATTACAAATTTTTACCTTCCATTTAGTTACTTTACATTATAGGTGACAAATGTTAAAGATTAATTTGTGCATCAAGACATTAAGAAATTACACACTAAAAATTTGACAAAATGATAATAAAAAACTGAAAGAAAAAAATAAAATACAATTATAGGAAAAATATGCGTACCTTAACCAACATTTTTAATTTCATTTTCTAATATTTAATGAATAGTATTTTAATCTCTAATTGTGGGGAAAAAAACATCTGTTATTTTTTCAAATAAAGCAAAGAAACAATTTGTTGATCTTTACACCCAATTATTTAGTTGATTTATCACATTTTAATTAATTTATAATTAAAAAAATTCCTAATTAGAGGAAAACATATACATATTTTCCCAATAATATTAATTTAATTTTTTTAACATTTATTTAATTTCAATTATAAAAAAAACCCAACCTCTATTCTTATAATTTTTAGTTAATTTATTTAAAATTCAAACTTAGTTTTTTTTCTTTTTTAATTGTTTGATCATTTGTAAAATTTGTAATTTTCTTATGTCTTATTGATGAGATGTTTGATATGTAACACCTAATGTAATTCAACTTGATGGAATGACAAGAACTTTTAATGAAAGAATCAAGTTATAACTAAGACAATATTAAAAAATTAGAATAAGTTATAAAAATGTAATTTTTAATTTTTTTTAGATATAATCGAGATCAAGTTACAACAAGGACTGTCAATGAATTGGATTCGGAGCAAATCATATCTAAATCCGATTTGTCTAACATGAAAGCCCTAGAGACTTATAAGGGGAAGTAAATTAAGTGATAGATTAAAAATATTCTAATTTCTTTCATAAACCTAAAGCCCCAAATATCACTCCTAAATCCTAATAATAACACAAACACAATATAATAAAAAATTAAGTTGCTAAGAAAATTAAAGAGAGCGAGGAAGAGAAATTAAAAAGCTTGATTTATGCAATGATTTAACTAAACCATTTAGTCCATTCTCTAAATTAGGTTTAGATATATCTATTTAATTATTTGGTCCTCTTCAAGGGTGAGACCCTTATAATCATGATATTCTTGTTGAGCTTAAGTCATTCAATCTCACTATAAAGCTTATTCCAAGGTTGAGATACAATTCTAAATATTTAGATATCACTTTCACCTTTACAAGTATTGAACTCACAAAGGATGAGGATAACAATAACTTTAGTAGATATACAAGTTAAAGCATAACTCTATCATCATTTAATTTGACTTTAAAATATCTCAATAAATGATGAAGTGAAGCAGCATGATTAAGACTAAGAGAATGATATGCTCATATTTTAGCTCTAGTAGAATTGGTGGTTCAAAATTGATAAATGAGGTTTTGATAAATCATATAAGGATTTATTATATTCGAATCATGTAAATAGCTTAACATGTATATATTTGGACCAAATAGACAAGCTCAAGCCCACGAAGAGGCATGATCGCGCCAAATGATTTGTCAGACTTAAAAGCCTATAACTTTAGATATGACCATTGGATTGAACTTAAATTTTATAAAAAAAAGTCCTACAAATCCTATTATATGTAGGGGCTTAACTGGCTTTGCCATCTCATTTTGGGAAGGCCATCAAAAAAAGCCCAGAAGATATTGTTTCAATTAATCTTGTTATTATCCTTGTTAATTTTATAATCTTCGCTTAATTTTTTTGAGTTTTATGTTATTTTTCTATGTGAACTAGAATTCTGATTATTCAAGGTTGGTTTAAAGCCTATTTAAGAGATTATAATCATTGATTCAAAAGTAGACTATCAAAAAAGAATTATTACAATAATAAAATATGAATTAGGGTTTTGTTATGACTTTTTTTTCAAGAATTTTTTATTCCTTTGTTCTTATTCTTTAAGTTTAGTTACATCAATTGGTATTACAATTGGAGGTATCCGAATTGATTCCTCATTAGGGGTGAATGTGTAAAAACACATCTTCCTCTTCGAATTGAAATCTTGATGATACCTATAATAGGACAACCCACATAAATATGTAAAAGACCCATAATGGGGCAACCCATACATAAAAATGCCTATTAGGTTTATGACTAAAATGTTATGATCCAGTGAATACAAGAATAAATTTGTTTACTCCCATCAATCTAGGCTTTTAAGAACAACTTACAATTTGTTTCTACATTAAAAATGAAAAGTGATGAGCCTGTTTAAAGAACGAAAGATAAAAATATGAGTTATCTCGATTTTGAATAAATAGTTATATCGGTATAGGCAAAATAGGTTACTAATAACAATAAAAAGTGATAGGTTGATAAAACAAACTTTTCGAGACAATATTGACCACATGTCAATTGATGAACATTTTTTCAAGCAAGAGAATGATATCTTTTGAATTTTTTTCTCAATTAACTCTTTTTTTTCCCTGGTAGCTTGTGTAGTAGATTGTGTTATTGGATAAAAAAATTGACAAATGTCCTTTGAAAAAGTGAAAAACTAAGTGAATAAGTGAATGCATCTAAAGAAGGTTTTATATTGTCCTAATGAGATCAATTGCTCTTTGTTTTTATTATTGAAACCATTAATGTTGGATTAATTATGTTCTTAAGATCATGTGTTATAGGTTTATTTATTGTTCAAACTATATCAAGTTGTTGGTATTGGTATCTTGAAGATTTTATGACATGGAATCTCAATATGTTCTTAAGATGACATTAAATACAATTTAGAGTATTAGTTATGAATCAAGTCTTTTTAAGGATCTATTTAACTCGTGCGTCGTCTGTCAGCCCAGATTCCGGCCACCATTATAGTGGCTAAAAAATCAAGCCTATAGGGTTTTAACCCAAAAAACTTATTTTTCAATCAATTTCAACCACAAAACACTTTTAGAATACCAAGAAACCAACATATCAACTCATTAAATCTAAAAAAGGTCTAAACCATTAAATCAAACAAAAAAAATTGTATCGTTGACCTAGATCTGGTTTTCAGGCTATATTGAGACTTAAAACAACCATCACAAGACTCCCCTCACTTAGTGAAACCTGTCAACACCAATTTTAACTTGTTTGGTGGTTAGAATCATCACCAACAAAGATCAACTCAATGATATGTTAATCCAGACTCTAATTTAGGCCAGATCAATTGAAAAACTAATTATTTTTATTTTTATTAAAATAATATTATTTTATTTTTAAAAAATAAATTAAGAACTAGGTTGATTTAGGTCAATTCTTAACTTATGATCTGGATTTTGAATTGAGAGTATCTTTACTTAATTTCATAACCATGAGCTACATGACTAGCTAGTCTGCATGAATAAAACTAGATTTGGTCAAATTAATTCTCTCTCATATGTTATGGTTATACTAAAAAGAAAATTACATTATAATTATGCAAAAGTGACTAACATTTTGAAACTAAATAAATTTCAAAGTATATCATAGAAAGATGATTGTATTTGCATTATTGAATAATTTATTTTCTCTCTCGTTTTATATAATATTTCTTGCTTTTTATAACTTAAGTCATAAATAAATGAAATCTCAATGCATTTTATATTTGCCTTAATTTCAAAATCAATCTACTTTATTATATTAGGAACAACCGAAATTCATCGATCCTAATAAAGTTTAAGGATTTTGGTGGTCTTTACAACTTATTAACTTTGTGATTGAAAAAGAAGCTTTTGGTAATTCTATAAAATCGTGCGTGACATTTCTTAGATAACCTTAAGAATAAGTAATATGATGAAATATCAATACTTTCATTTAGACTTGCAAGAAATGATAAAATTACTTGTTAATCACATCATCTATTGACTTAACAATTATGCATTAATTAGATAATAACCTTGCATTACACAACAATATTCTAACATCCTCGATCCAAAATATTGAAATTATAGTTATTAAATTATAGTTATTAATATGAGAAATTCATGATTTAAATTTTAATTTTAGCTAAACAAAATTATTGAACCTGATGTAATTCACCTGGATTAAATGTAAAAAAAAAAACTTGGAATCGACCAGGTTGATCCTGGTAATTTTATCAAAAATAACTTTTCTTTTTGCAAAACAATGTCTTTTTTGTTTTTTTTAAATAAAGCAACATCGTTTTAATTGATCTAAGTTAACTCGCTTAACTTATGATTCAGATCATGAGTCAGACCGAATTAGGTTTAATAACTTTAAGAAAAAAAATTAAAAAATACATTAATTTAAAGAAACTTAGTTATCCTAATTATATTTTTAGTGATTTGAATAATTTGACATTAATAAAAAAAACATTATTTAATAAAATAATTAACATGATATCGTGATAACCCAAACCGTTTTTTTCGAGCAAGTCCTCGCCTTGAACTTGACAATTATAGATTTATAATAGAACGGAGGATGCCTCCTGAAAACGAAGATGGGTTTGGGGTAAGTTCCAAGGGGAGAAAGAATGACTGGCTCGATATGCCACAAGACATAAAGGAGAGGACATAAATACAAATAATAAATAGATTAGATGACGAAATAAATAAATAAAAAAGTAGCAGAAAAACAGTCCCTACAGCGTCACGCCCCCTTTTATAATAAAATAAAATAAAAATAAAACAAAGCAAGTAAAAGCCATTTTCAACGGTTCGATTCCTTTCTCTTTTTCCTCATTATATATATATATATATATATCCACTTTATCATACACTCTCGATGCAAATTGCAATACATCATCGCCGTCGTCGTTTCAAAATCAATTTTTTCTCAATTTCTCCCAAACACACACTCACCCTATCGAATCTCCTTTTCAATTTCTCACCCTTAACGCTCTCTGTCTAAAAAAAATTAAAATTTCCATGGACCCACCTCCTCCTTCATTATTGATCCCTCCACCAGTTCCGCCGTCCATCCCTCCACCCCCACCCACCACCGAAACCCCCACCACCACCGAAACCCCCCATTTAGCTCCTCCACCCAACCCTACCCCCACCATAACCCATCCTTCGTATGCTGAGGTAAACAAAAAAAAGACTTGTTTTTTTTTTT
>Ga0325405_1003204_pt1 | contig 16838 bp, 8 predicted proteins | sample PopdelMetagenome_21_FD_205663 | JGI IMG/M metagenome (GOLD analysis project Ga0325405, IMG submission 205663) | Populus deltoides microbial communities from Bellville, Georgia, United States - Xylem-Control-R2 | ecosystem: Host-associated > Plants > Phyllosphere > Stem > Wood/Secondary xylem...
AGTAAAAGAGGAATCCACCATACCTGATAAACAAGAGGAGACCTTTTAAACTCATTGTCGAAGGTGCATTCTTGAAGAACACTTTGTAGCTTCATATGTCCCCACTTCCTTAGATTGGCACCAGTATGATATCCAGGAACAGATGCAATTAACCTGACCTGAAAATTGTGTAACTAGGTTCATAAAGATATAACATTCCCAGACAAAAATTCCAGTAAGGATAAGAGACGAATAACATACCGCTGCATGGCTATAATCAAATTTCTTGAAAAAGGATGCATTGATACTAATACTCCCAATGTTTGGTAACTTTACAGTAAATTCAGGCCACTGTAGACATTAAAAAAAAGGATTAAACTTGTACAGAAAGAAATACATAGGGGAAATATCCCTAATCATCTCCGCTCCAATATAATTATACCTTCAACATGCTAAGATAATCAACCAAGTCATTTTCAAATCCACATCCTTTTCCAGGCTTCTTCTCCTCCTTCCAAGGGAAATCTTGCATCCACAAACCTTGGCTTTTGTTATTCCAGTCAACATATATTAAATTTGCTGTATGTACAATAATTCGCACTCCTCGAGGATAGACAAGAAACATAGCCTTTGAATGGTGTGTCCCAAATGAAATAGGTAGCCGGGGTTTGTGCAGAATCCAATTTGCAGGCTTCCTTCTCTATAAAATACTACCGAAATCAAAATCCCATCACCCAAAAATAAATCTAAATAAATCTTCAAATGCTTAAATTGAAGACTCTTATAAAAACCATCTACAATCAAACCTTCATATGCTCCAATGTACCATCACCCTCCCCATGAATAACCATGACATTAGGAACTTTTGCAATTGTCGGACATGCTGCATCAGAAAACAGAAAAAACAACGAAATAAACCAGATTAAATTACCTAAAACCAACACTATGCAGGGTGAGACAAAAAAAAAAAAGCTCACCAGACAGTAACCAATCCATATCCACCATGTAATTCGAAAGTATAGCAACAAGTATATCTCCCTACACAGAGAAACCAATCACTCAATCAAAATCTTCCATCATCAATATACCAATAAACACTACAATATAACTCTTCCACATTCGCACAAAGTCTCATGCTCAAATATAACATCCTTATCCAATTCAGTCACAACAACAACCTTAGAAACAAAAAGAAAACACCATTACCTTAATCACATCATTTATCGAAACACAAGACGTATTAGCCCAAGCTGGCAACTCTTTCACTCTCAAAAGCCGAAATGTCAACGCCAATTCATCCTCCGAAACACCAAAATCCCTAATCGCCTCCTCCTCACAATTCCTCGGCGGTCCACCACTTTCCATCTCAACCTATAAATTCCAATCAAATAAACAAATACACTTAAAAAAATTAAATTACACAAACAATAAATAAATCAAATACCTTTGAGCTACTACTAATCCCTTCTCGAATCTTCTTCCGCTTGCTCTCACCTATACCATTTTCTCTTCCCTCGAAACAACCTCGCTTCTGTAAATTACTATTAGGAGTAATTAACACGTACTTATAAAAATAATTACCAGGGATTAACTCAATAATATCATCGTTAATTATCTCCGCTTTCTCTCCGGCTCTCAGTTTCCTCCTCCGTTTCCCCGATTTAACCACGGCCACCGGATTAGTCCCCTCCTACAAACAAACTAATCATTAATTTTTTTTAAGACAATTAAATAGTAAAAAGAGAGAGAGAGAAATAATAACTGACCACGGTTATAGTGGATGAGGTTAGGGATAGGGTTAGGGAGAGGTGGTTACGGCTCAGTCTTTTATCGGAGGCTGAAATGTCGTTCCTGCCGATGGTGTTTTGGCCGTTGGAGAGAGGGAGTTTAGGGATTGAAGCGTTTTCTTCGAGACTTGGACTCAGTGGAACTAAGTAGGCGATAGGTGAGTGAGTCATTGTTTCCGGACTCGGTGTTTCGGTCTCAGGCACCGAGAGAGGGTTTTGGTCCTTTTGGAGAAGAAGACGGTGTGTGTATTGAGGTGTCTTGTTGGTACAAAAAAGAAAGGGCAAACTTCAAATTTAACCCTTCACCCTTAAATAAATTTTTTATCATTTTTATTTATCCAATATTTCGTAATTAAGTCTTTTTATTAGCAATGAATTCAATCTAAATTATAATTTATTTGCAAGAAACATTGTCTTTTTATAGAAAAAAAAATTAGAGATAGCTAGCAAAATTTTGAATTATTTATTTTTTTATGTTTTTGTAATCTAAATTATTTAGAAAATGGATAAAGAACTTGTTTTGGAGCGAAATTGATACTATCCCAATAGTCGGGGATATATTTGAAATTTGCCTAAACAGAAAAAACAAACGGTGTCGTTTGAAGAAAGATTCAATTGAAGACCTATCCTAGCCTAACCCTTTCTGGAATAAGAAGAAAAATGTCAGAGCTGACAGAATTAAAATTTATATTTCATTGGAAAAACAATTAAGTGATCCGAGAAAGAATTCATACAATGTCATAAAACCCTCTACGAGGGTACTCAAAGCTTCATATATTGGATATTTATCAATACATAAGTTTGTGTTTAAATTGCAAAATTCATGTTGCTTTCATATGATAGAATAATTAAATAGATCAACTATTTCCGTACAACATTTAAGCAGGAACTCATATATTTGTTATCTACCACCAAAAAATTGTGTTGTCAGCATTTAAGCAGGAAAATCTGCTATCTTCTACGCTTGGATTCTTTACGAAGATCTGCAAAATAGGTCTCCAAGTTAGACTTCTCCCATAAACGTCGCTGAACAAGATCTTCCTTTGTTGATTCGTCTGAAAAACATGAAAGTTAAAAGCAGCAACTCAGTGAACCAATTACTTATAAGCTCCGGACATGTTAAATCAGAGCGAGAACAGAGTCTGGAAGCCACTGCTGATTGCATCCATCACATGATTCCTATACAGCTAAAAGACATGTTTGACGATGCCAAAGTTTGAAATATTTGGCCAACTGTGTACCATGGTCATGAAATCTTACGAATACTGAGCAACCTTTAACTGATTAAAAGACAAGCTTGTAAGGCTATCCATAATTAAGCTATCCTTTAATCTGTAAATCAAACCCTACTTAATGCCTTGGCAAAGTTTCCTTTATATTGATTAACACAAACACAACGGATAAACATTTAAGTTGGTGGTTGGAAATATCTGTAAGTGATTACCAATGCTGCCCCATGCATCAAGAGGCACTCTCAGGGATCTTTGTGTTAGGTAGACGGCATCTTCCCAAGAATATGGTGCTTGTTTCACCTTGTATCTCCAGAACCAACAACCATTCCACAGTAATAGCTGGATAAAAAAGAAAATCAATCAGGAATGTTCATAGTCATAACTTAAGACTCAATTCTAAATGAGCATTACGTGGAGACAACAAATAAGAACAAAGAAACAGATCGGTAACAGTATTCTAATATACCAAGGTCTCGCCTGAGCTGGAAAAGAGATTTAACAAGATTGGTATTCTAACCTTGCCAATAGTGTAAGGCAGAACTATAAATCGGACACCAAGAAGTTCCCAGATGGCAGGTATATGAGCGCCCTTTATGTCCAGTTCAAGTTCTTTGCTGAGATCTTCCTCCACTTTCCTGCCACAAAAATATATCTTATGATCACAAAGAGAGTCTGGCAAGATTAATGCACACACTTATCAGACATAAAGGTTAATGAACAGATTCACAACCATCAGTCAGATGTATCTCATAAAAGATCAAAATAATTTCATACTTGTCCATCTGCTTGTTGCTCTTCTTCTTATTTGTAACTCCTCCACTGCGTTCAAGTTCCAAAGCCCGTAGTCTATTTTTATAAGCAGGAGTTTTCTTGACCATTGCTACAGCCTGCAATGACAAGAAGAATTAAAAAAAAAAAATCTGCAATCTGCATATGAGAAGCTTTTTTTCCGACAAAATATTTATACATAAAATCACACTGCAAATCCTTCAGCCTATAATTTCCTTGCCCTGCTTTACTGCCATTCAATACATATTCATCACAAAAAAGAACAGTGCACATGACAGAACTTTCAAAGCAAAAGAAACAGCCACCATGACATGTGTATTGCAATAAATCAAATCTAAAGTTTCTGCAAATAGAACCCATGCTAGGTCAACTACATCCAAAAAGCACAACAATATCAAGTTTAGCCGCAGTTAAGTTTCGGGACAATACCTGATTATACCTTGTCATCTGATTCATATACTGAAACCCTGAGAGAATCAGAAGAAGACCAACCAGAACAAAACGTGGATCCTACAAAACATACATATCAAAGTTAAAACACAAATTTAACCCAACTGCTACATCTATCAGCTACTACCAGCAGCAAGAACACTAAAATTTCAATAAATCAACATAGGCTTTCTCACCGTTTTGTGACCATAATATGCATGATAATAACGAGCCGTATTGTAAAACACCTATAAGAAAGAAAAGCAAACACCTTTAATAATTTTATTAATCTCAGTTTCAATAAATGTGAAAACTCATCTATAATAAGCACATGAACGGTCCATATAAATACAAATGCTTAGTATATTCACCAACTAATAATTCAAATCATGCACCAAAATCTTCACTCCCCCGAACTTTTTTGCAATTCCTTTGAATTAAATAAAATTATATAAAACTAAATTAAAAGTTAAAAAAAAATCCCAATCCCTTCCTATTCAATAAAATTATATAAAACTGAATTAAATGAAAAAAAAGAAGAAGAAGAAGAAGAAATGCACCTCCTCTGGATGAGCGATTGCATAATCATATTGCTCTCTTGTAGCTTCATCTTTTAAAATCTGCATTTCCCAAAAACATTTAAAAAATTATGCAAAAAAAAATTATGAGCAAAAATTAACAAAATTGAGCAAAAATACTTTTCTTTACCTCATAAGCATTAGCAATTTTCACAAACAGCTTTTTGGACTCCGGATCTGGGTTTTTATCCGGGTGACTAACCATAACCCATTCAAAAAATATATATCAAAAATTAAAATTAAACAAAATTAACAAATAAAAATATGAAAAATAAAACTTACTGTTTCAACGAGAGTTTATAATAAGCTTTTTTTATCTCTGAAGCATTAGCAGTTTGCGTAACGCTGTAAGAAATAAAAGCAAAATCAGTAAATTGACAAAATCAAAAAAAAAAAAAGCAAATATAGTAAAATAAGAAAGCTGACCCTAGTAGATCGTAGCAATCATCTTCGTCACAATAGATAGCTGATGATGATGGAGAGATTATGAGGATAGAGAACATCAGAGTTAGTGCTGCTGCGCAACACCGAATCGTTGCCGGTGGCGCCATGGTAACGGAGTAGAGATCAATTTTGATTTGTTGCTGTTTTGGAGAATAGAAGAGGAGAAGAGAGGCTGTTGGTTTTTGTGCAATTACAAAAGTGTACAATTTTATTAAGAGGAAAGTACAGAAGCCGAGGGGAAACTGTCATTTCACAAAGGAGAGAGAGTCAACGGTTTGAAATACTGGGTATGGGCCGTTCAATACATAGTTATGAAATCCGTAAGGGGTTTGACCCAGCCCAAGGTGAAGGTCATGGGTTAATAATCATGTCAAATTCAGGAGTAAACGGGTTTGCTTAAATTTTTTTACCAAAACAATTGATAAAAATAAAATATTATGTGAAACTAAATCTAAATCAAGTTTTAAATTATATTTTTCTGTGTAGGGGTTTAAAACCATGTTTCAGTTTTAGATATTGAGATATCAAAGTAGCTTAGATTTTTCTTTAGAAATTGATGAAACAAGATTTTCTCGATGTATCTTTATATATTCTTATCAATAAATATTGAATCAAAAAATATATATAAATATAATTTTCTTGAATTCTCGGATGCGTCCGGTTAGCACGTGCCAACACCAAACACACTTCAATATAGGGGCACTATGTATGGTGTTAACCAAACCTGGCCTTACTAGGATTGGTAGTGTGCTAAACCTAGACTTAGGTGGACTTGGCAGTGTATGAAGCTTAATCCCGAGTGAGATTAAGTCTATTATGACCAATCATGTCTCAATTTTTTAGCTAAATAAAATAAGTAGAATATAGCTCACAATGCAACTCAAAATATCGCAAAAATGAAGTTATACTCTAGCTTTTTTATCCACAAAATGACAAAACTAATGGGTTATAAATACATAACAAGACCTTCGAAACAAAGGCTTACAATCTTCGTTCTATATTACATATATATTTTCAGAGTACTTATCTATAGAATATTATTATATTTTTTGCTTTAAAAAGGTATTTATTTAAATATCGAAGAGTCCCTATCTCCACAAAAAATACCTTTTGCAGATAATAGTCATAAGTCATCTTGTCCTACCAAGTATCAAATATAAGTTATCAACCACCTTAGCTGGGGAGAATTGATGAGATTGCTAAGACTAATTGATTAACCGATTATCCAATACAAGAGCTTTATTTCTAGACAACTTGAAAATTTTGGGACATCATCAAAAATTATTCTATATAATCAGAATTGTACTTCATGGATTTCATATTTATGTAATAAGAGTATAATTTTGGGTATAATTAACAATTTTTTGATGTGATAATAGATATGTTAATTTGCTTACTATAATAATTTTCAATCAATTTACCAATAATATAATTAATTCATATCTTTTATAATATAATGATTAAGTGGGATCCAAATCAATATTAAATAATAAGGAATTAAAAATAAATGTAAGATTAAATTATTTAACGAGAAATGCAATGCTTTATATAACCTGTCTATTATAGAAATATGAAATATTTTAGTAAGAATAGTTTAATATTTAAACTATAATTAGTGAGAAATTATTTATTTTTTTCCTGTAATTTTGGTTCATTTTCAGTTATATAGGATGAAAGATAGTGATACAATCATAAATGGATATTTTTATATAATACTAAACTACAAACCATGATCTAAAATTCTTTGAGCAATATGAAGCAAGTAAATTTCAAATGACTATAGCAAATTTGATATAATTAATATTTAAATTAAGTTCAAAGATTCCAAGATAGTGGCGAAAAGCAAATTATTACATGATTGACAAATTAAGCAGGGGTGAAAACTTGTGTCATCCACTAAGTTCACCCCTATATTTTGTCAATTTTATTATTTTATCCTTAAAATAAGCAATGACGAATACATAGATAAATAGACTCCCGTCGATCAGATGCCCATCACAGAGCTCACCCATCACAAGCATAAGTTATGTTGCAAGAATTACTAACATAAAGGGTATATTGATGTGCAGGTTTCGAAAGGAATACAGGCAGGCGATGAAGCAGGCCACACACACACTCTTTATCTAAAGCTCCCAACCATTTGCAACAATTTTCTTCTATAGATCCATGGTGATTCTCTTTATGTATCATCTCTCGATGCTCGTGTTCAACATCGAGCGAGGGTGTGGGTGAAGGCGGAGCCGGGGAGGGGGAGGGTGAGGGTGGGCTGGGAGAAGGTGGAGATGGATGTGGAAATGGTGTGTATGGAAGCATAGCACAGGCATAGCTTGCTAAAGAAAATTGATTCATGCAATGTGGAAGTAGAAGGTGGTGAGCATAGGTGGTGGGCAGAAGTAATAATAACAAGGTTGCCAAAAACGTTAGTGTCGTTGTCTTGATTAATCTTTCCATTGTGGGCATTTGAGCTTGTGCTCTACATGTTAATTCCTGTCCTAATTGCTCCATTTATACATGAGCTAGCTCGTCTTGAACTTCTTACTAGCTAGTAGACGTTGTGGAAAAGTAGTCTTGTTATCTCTGTTCATTAGTTTTGTGTGATGAGTAATTGGTGCTTAATTTGTTAATTAATGACGTTATGGAAGAGTTATGTTAGCACTATTCATTGGCTTTGTGTGATATCTAGTTAGTTAAAGATTCGATCCTTAGGAGAAGATGATTTAATTTCAGACATTTTGTAGCATGGTTATACATGGGCCATATCAGGAGACTAGTGGACCAATTACCAATATTGCTGTAGTTTCTATGTAATTTATAGATGATTAACATATTTAACTTGCCATTACAGGTTGAGTGAATATTTGTATCAATCCTTTAAATAAAACGAGTATTTTTGCTCAAATTCATGTGTTTTTATCTATTCAAAACTTACATGAATTCATACTATTTTGTACTATTAATTTAGACTAAAAAAAAGAATAAAAATAATAAAATTAAAACTTATAATTGCTTATCATTAAAAATCTGATATTATATTGAATAATCAATTCAATTCAAAAACTTAAATTATTATAAAATTTTAATATATGATTTATTGTCTAACAATTTTTTACTACTCTTAAATTAAACCTAAGCTTTTGGCAGTGAATTAAGTTTGGGTTGGAGTTTGCGTGGAATATTCTCAACAAGGCCGTGCATTCGGAGTGGGATGACCATCACCCATGTTTACAGTACTGAAGCTAATACATGCGTTGATGACTTGTTTTCCAGAGCCTCCAGCTTGTTTGAAGGAAAAATTGTAGAGACTTTTGTAGCATATGCGAGCCCAGGATATGAAGTAGCTAGCTTGTGTTTTGAGCTTCGAAAAATCAGAAATTCACATTTATAATTTTATTAAAAAAAAGATTTATATTTAATTGTGCTATACATTAATTGATATACTGAAAAACTATCAATTAATTGATTTTTTTAGTTTCCTCAAAAAACAAATCTTGCATAATTGTTTTTGAACTGTTCGATTTCTGTCACTTAATTGTAAAGATTAACAGATTCATATCATAATTAAATTTTAATCATAAAACTATATATGAATTTATTTAATTACATTAGAATTGAATTGGGTTCACATTAATCCATTAACAACCCTAGTTAGTAACAATTATACATAGAAATAACCTGATATATGACTAATTAATTAGTGCTTGTATTGTTTCACGTTTAAGATTGTTAATTACCGCAATTTATGTAGATTAACCTTAGTTAGTATTAATCTAGGAATGGATTATTTGTTATGTAGGAAGATCTAGACCCATGCATGTATAACATGCTTAGGGAAAAGCTCAAATGATATTCAATATCTTAAGAATAATTAAGAAGATATTATTGAGCTGAAAGTAATTATTGAAAGATATTTCTCGAAATGAGGAGGAGTGTTGCTAGTCATAATGTCGAAATCATTTCATCATCATTGTTTACAACCACATGAAGATTAGGATGCAGAATCCTACCTGTGTGGTGATTTTGGCTTGGCTCACAGAGTCTTGGTGATAGCTGCATGCAGCCTGTAACTAATTTTCCTTGTCTTTCAACCTATCAAGATCCTTGCTTGCTTAATTTAATCTTCCTTTTGGTTTGGACACTTGAAGCTTTTTTATATATATATTGAAAAAGGTAGGTGAATTATTTCACGTTTTTCAATAAAATAATATCAAGTCAATATCATATCACTATTTTATCTAAAACGACCTTATCTCGTTTATATAAACGTCAGAACTTAAAGTCTTTTCAATAATAGTTACGATTATATATAAAAATATAGATATACCATCAATTATAAGATTTGATATGTAGATTTGAACTCTTGATTTTTTAGGCTAGCGTTTTACAAGACGCTCATTCATGTTAAATATCTATTTATTTATTTTTCTAAAGTTTTTTTTCACATATAAAGACAAATGCTAAAAATCAAAAATACAAAAACAATTTAGGAAAAAAATACGGTAATTTGCAACCTCCCCCATCCTTGTAGGTCACAAATATGCAAAAATCTCTCTTCCTCATTTTTTTTTTTATGAATTCCATTTCAACTGACAATCACGTCCAAGTAATTATATATAATTGTCTGGAATTTAAATTATTTGCACTTTGAAGGGCGTGGATCTAAGTTCTTCACTGTAAAATATATCAGTTAATAGCCTCCTAATAAAACCATGAAAGAAAGAAGGCATACATGCATTTTATTTTATTTTATTTTATTTTTCACATCATCCGTGAATTGTTTGTGGAATTGTAGAACTATTTCTACTCGCCAATTAAATTTGCATATAAATGTTGTGTGCTACACTCACAAAGCAATGTGTCAAAGCATGGAAACGTCTCTATCTTCACTTTATTCCAACCCTAGCCCGTGATTGCAGGGTCAAGTTTCTCTCATCATCAGGGGGATCCAACCCTGTCAATACCTTTCAATAAGGTTGGCAATGTTCTCTGACAAATATCAGGTGGGCATGTAGCCTTGCCGACTACTCTTGAAGATAGTTAAATTAACAGCATAACTAGTTAGCAACTAATACACCAGCAATCCACAAGTTTTTTTTTTTTTTTTGCAGGTGGGTGTCATTACTCATTTTCTACCCTATCAACATATTTTTTAAGGAAAATTTGGAAAAATACAAAAAAAAATACCAAGATTAAAAAAAAATGTATTTTTGATGTCATTAATTTGACTAATTTTTAGTCATTTTGTAATTTCTAATAAATCCAGGTATTGTTTTTGTATTGACAAACTTTTCAAAAGTAAAAGAAAATTCATAAGAAAAAAGAAGAGAAGGAAAGATCAATCAAATGATTTTTTTTAGTGATTAAAATGTAATTTGAGAAAATATAATAGTTGATTCAGTTTTCAATTTTAAAATAATAACCGCAAAAAGAAGGAGAGAACTAAAATTAGTTTAAAAATATACTAAAACTCATTACCTATTATTTATCTCATGATACTTCTTCATCTTTTTATTGTCTCATATTTCAATTCAAATGAAAGAAGAATGTTCACTATTAATCATTAGCCTCGTTATTTCCTTGTTAATCAATAACATATAATCATGCCATACATTTTATTTTCACCTAAAATATCAATATTCTTTTAAGAAAGACAATATAGCAAATCCAACTTTTTCTTTGATGGATAACCATCATAATCATTTGAAGACACAAGAAGCTTTATCATATATATCAAGAGACATGTTTATAATTCAATATTTTCTTCTTTATTTTTTCTATTTTTTTTATTCTTGCCTTCATCATCGATTTTTGGCATTTATTGTGTCTTTCTTCAATTAAAATCTCTCTTACCCCTTCTACACTTGATATGCATTTTTCTACCTTTAATCTTTTCATAGCATCACATCAATCATCAAAACTTGATTTTTTATGATGTTTATCCTATCTTCCTCCACTTTTTTCCTCTTTTTTCTGCTCCCCTTCCCTGATTTTGCAGCAAGTATTTATAGAGTGTCAAACTAGATAAGAACCATCTGAGCAACAAAATGGGTATCACAGCCACCTAATGACTTAGTTACCCACTTTTAAGGCTTCTTCAGAGCAATTCTAACGTCATCTTCATTGTATACGACCTGAAGTTGGTAGAGTAGGTGCACACCTTTAGTTTGGATCCAATCTTGCTCGATTTGAAGGTGTGTAGCTTCATATTTATTCGTTTGAAAGTGTCAACTCGATCAGCCTTGAACTTGAAAATGTAGTAAGGCTGATCGGGGACAAGATGTTACTAAGATCATTGGAGAAAATAGGATTTAAATGTTTGATGAGAGTAGCTAATCTTTGTAGAGCGGGTGTTTCTTAATCGAATAGTGGTGATTACAACCCTTGAGGTGGTTGGAAACACCACATTCATTTGCCTGAAGATGTCTAATTGATCAGCCAAAATTATCATAGAAGAAGATACATAATGGTTGAACGACACGTCGTCTAGGCTAAACCCTAAAAATTAGGGTTTTTAATTTGGGATTTGAAAAACTTTAGTTTAGTTCCTATTATTCCAATTGCTTTTAATTGCACATATAATTGTCTTCCAAACTTTCCACCCCTGTCAAACTCAATTGACAGCCCCAAAGTTAACTGTATGTTTCATTTTAGTCCTTAGTTATGAAATTGTGCATTTGGCCCTTAATTGATCAGCAAACTTTCAATTTCTTTAATTTGACCATCAATTTGATCAATTTCAACCACTATATTTGTTATTACTCATTTTTTTGAGCTCTACGTGCTAATGGAGATGGTGTGTATCCCTTTTAAATCGCATACAGGAGTTTAGTTCAAGGTTGCTGGGAAATTGACAAAAGCAAAGAAGAAAAAAATGTTTTTCGAACCCTGCTTCAGCTAGCTTCTGCTCTCTTTATCCTTCCTCTCTGCTGCCAAAATTATTAGGATTCTTAGGCTAATTAGGAGTCTTTTGATGCTAAATTCATTTCTTTTTTATATAGTCTTTAAGGTTGAATAAATCCCTTAGAAGTGGCACTAAAAAACCCGGTTCTGCTGCTGCCGTAATTTTTTTGTTCCAAATTAGGCCCGATTCTGTTCTGTAAAATGATTTTATCTCATTTCAAATCCTTCATCAAAGTTGTAGTCTTGAACGCATAGATGAATTTGGGCTTTCGAATCCCTTGATTTCGATATCAGGAGCTCAAGATATTCCTGTTTGAATATCTGACAAGAATTTTGCCGCGAGCAGGAACTTTGGCTCCCTTGTGCATACAGACGTTTTTTTTCCAGTATAGAATTTTAAGTTGAGTTGGCTTTGAATGGTTTTATGAGTTGTTTTAATTAAGCTTCTTGTAAATCTTATAATATATATGATGGCTTGCTACCTTTTATTGTGACGTTTGTGTTTAATTGAGATGCTTGGGTTTTGACCAAATATAAAAATGTTTTTATTTTATGTGTTGCATACGGCCAATACTCTATCATATTTTAATTTTCTTTTAAAAAAGAAAATATTCAAGGTTTCAAAAAAAATATGTTTTAGCATGGATTTCTTAAACACAAAAAAATTATTTTCTTGCATCTTGAATTTTACAACATGTTTGTAAATTTCAAAGGGTGTTGGCCAATATTCCAAAAAATATAAAAATTTTATTTTTGGAATTTGTATTTATTCACTATTAATGTTTGGATAAAGAAATCCCAAAGGGGTAAATATCCAAAATATTATTAGGAATAATTTATTATTCATTAGTAATGTTTGGATAGAGAAATCCCAAAGAGGTTAATATTCAAAATATTATTGGGAATAATTTGTCATTGTTCATTGTTAATAATTGAATAAAGAAACCCCAAGTAGTAAATATCAAAATATTTTTTTAGAAATAATAAGTCATTATCCCTTAATAATATAAGGGCAAATAAACCTATGAAAGGTAAATGTCCAAATATTGTTAATAGGAATACAACTTATTTATTTTTAACAATTCAAGGGTAGATTTATACCTAAAATTTTATTTAGAACAATTTAATTGTGTATCCTTGAAAGAAGCCTCAATTATAATTGGGGACATTTCAAATTTTGATTCTACAATTTATGAGTCATGAAAATATGAAATATTAAGGCAAAAATGGGCTTTTAAAGCACCTTGAATTTCCTTAGATTTCTAACTTAGTTTGTTTTCTTTTTTTTTCCTTGCGATTTACGAGTCGCAAACACTTGAAATACTAAGGGAAAAATGAGCTCTTAAGCACATTGAATCTCCTTAGATTTCTATCTTAACTGTCTTTAAATTCATAAATTCTGAATTTATTTCAAAATCTGCACCGTTTCTCTTTGGCACGCTATAGACATATCTAAAGGTATGATCTATATTGGCTAAGGATTCTTTCCTTTAAACTTTGAACCTAAGTTCGTACATCATAGCAGACTTATCATAGGGAACTGATGGGATTAGAGAACATCAACATCATAGCAATTATAGGCAAACCAAACACCAAGCAACTTACCTTAGGTAGGGCGTATTAGGGGTGCTAAAACCTTCCCTTTACGCAACCAATCCTTTACCTTAGAATCTCTGAAAGACTAGTTAGGTTTTCTAGTGACCATAATACTAGGTGGCGACTCTCTTTTTCACAAAACAAAAACCTCGAAATCAATCCCTGCTACCAGGAAGGGTCGCTGCGACGTCGAGCTCTCGAGAGTGTACGACAATATTCGTGCGTCTTTTTCGATTCGGTCCTTTGTTTTAGATTTCTTTATTCAAATCCTTAATTGTTCATCAAACTTTAATATTTATGAAATTTAGCCCATGATTTGATCAAATCAACTCTTTAAAATTGCAATTCAACCCCAATACTTTAATTTCCTCCCATTAAAGCCTGAATTGACTTCAAAAATCAATTTTTCATGTATTTAAGCTCTCAATAAATTCAATTAAACCTTAAAAAAATTCTAATTAATTCCTTAAACGTCCAATTTTAAATTTTCCTCCTTAAATTGAATTTTTCTTGCTAATAGGGCCTTTATCAATCAAAATTAAACTGTCAAATTTTTCAATCTTGTATATTTTAATTTTTTTCAACCAGTTTTTGATAATTTTCTAGGCATTCTCCATGTTCTCCTCAATTCATTGTTTTTATCATTTATTAAATAGCCTAGGGTGGAATGGTCCGGAGCTCTATTCTTTGGATGCTACTTAATAAATAATATGATTTTTTTCAACTTACAAATAGCCTCCTATATATGTAGGGTTTAATAGCGGACATTATACTTTGAATGTTGTTTAATGTACAATAAAGACAATATCTTGAATAATATACATACTAGTATAGGCAAATTAACCACATTAAAATACATTTATCATTAAAAAAAATAATACAGTTTATTTTAGGTAGGTGTGTGTATGATATCTATCTTCTTTATTATATAATAAACTTCTTATGAATTTTTAAGGACTAATTAGAATTTTTAGTTAGAATAAAATTAAATAATGATTTTTTTTCATGTTTTATCAATTTTACACGTAAAGTCGTCCTGATTTCTCCACGCAACAGTGGGCATGGCCCCAAAATGGACTATCGATGTGCCCACGATTCAGAATGTTAGTAGCAATACATGGATGATGATTAAAGTTGAAAAGAGCAGAATCTTAGGGCAGTCCATAATGATTGAGTGCTGTGAAATTAAACACAATTATCTTCCAATCATCAAGACCTGAATGCAATGACATAACCTGCTAAACCCATTCTACCACTCAAACTTACCCTCAAATTGTCAAACACCCACTTGAACGAGAAGGGCTTGTGAATGACCACACTAAAAAAATCACATATAGTGCAATAGGCACCGTCGGCAATTATGATCAAGACATTCATTCATCAACCGTGCATGTGGGTGCAGATTCAACAGCAATAATTCAAGTGTCCTTTAACATTTGATGACAGGGTTTTCTCTGTGATGTAGGCCTTGAATTGTATATGTATATATGGAGCCATGTATGCTAGGTGCATGGGTATGAGAGATTGTACAGGTAGCTCAGTTGCAGGACAAATTTACGACCTTAGACAACTCATGCCTTTGGCCCATTTATAAGTAAAAAGCGCTGCTCCTGTTGAGATGCATCACATGCTTTCCGTATTAAATCCTGGGCCATGTCCTATCCCTCGTGTATCTCCTATCTTTCTTTTTTATGCTTGATGTGCAAGAGTTGGCGCACGTTGTGGTGGAATGATTGACCTAAAATTCAGTAATAGATTAGGGGTTCAATAACCACGATACACACACCTTCTCCTCGTATATAATTATCACTTGTATGTTGCATCAAGATGACTATAGATGCATTTATTTAAAAGCCTAGCAGTCAGAAAAATAACTCTAAAATTATATATGAAAAAACTAAAAAAAAAAAAACTTAACATTAATTCATCTAGCTAGCCTACATCTAATTAAAAGACAGAGTTTGAGTTCCTCGTTGTTGAATAAAAAATCTTATTTAATTATGATTCTAGAAAATATATCGCCACTGCAATCATAGCTAGCCCCGTCAATTTCTTTTCCCTGCCTCCTATTTGAATAATTTGAACTTCTGGCCCTCTTTAGATTTTTTTGTCTAATTTGGTCCCCAAACAAAATTTTCTGACTCCACCCCTGACTTTAATTCAGCTAATCAGGGAGTCTTAAGGATGCTTAACATGATAGAAGGGACAAAACTATAAGAGAAAATCATCTAGTTAGATCATGGCTAATCCTATTTACCAAACATTACTTCAATCTTCATCGGTTAATGTAATAATGTATTCATAATTTTATGTAAGAATTTCTGATCCAACAGACTGGGATATTCGAGAAGGTCAAACCATAAAGAAAAGTGCCTTTATTTATTTATTTATTTATTCTATATACTTTTCAATATTTCGTGAGGGTGAGTAGAGATTATATATAAATGGTGGAAAGCGGCACAACATGCATGAAATACCGCAAATCTAGATAAAAATTAAATCATATTTATTTTTATGTTTTAAAAATATTTAAAATCTTTTTTGTTTTAATTTTTTTATATTATTTTGATGTGTTAATATTAAAAATAAATTTTAAAAAATAAAAAATATTATCTTAATATATTTTAAAATAAAAATACTTTAAAAAACAAGTGTTATTATAATACCAAATAAATTTGAATTCTGCTAAGCCTTGAGTTGACATTTATTGGACCAAATATATAGTTTCAATTATTTTAATTTACACATAAAAATATATCACCATGACATAATATTAAATTGGTTGCAGGGCACGTGTCCTAATTGAAACCTTTGGTTTTTTTTTCCACAAAAAAACACATGATTTTTTTTTTTTTACCATGGAAAGGGAGAACGAATTGTATTATGAGAACATCATGTATACCTTTTGATGATATTTTGCACAGACAAGTGTTTCAAGAAGCTACGGCATGAGTCCATCATGAGTGATGATCCGCATGTCCTTTTGCTTTGCACGTTAACCTAGAATACTTTTTTTTTATATATAAAAATATATTAAAATAATTTTTTTTATTTTTGAAATTAACATGCATGTCTGATATTATAAATATTTATTAAAAAATATTTCT
>Ga0325405_1003205_pt1 | contig 16836 bp, 18 predicted proteins | sample PopdelMetagenome_21_FD_205663 | JGI IMG/M metagenome (GOLD analysis project Ga0325405, IMG submission 205663) | Populus deltoides microbial communities from Bellville, Georgia, United States - Xylem-Control-R2 | ecosystem: Host-associated > Plants > Phyllosphere > Stem > Wood/Secondary xylem...
TGTTTACGAGTGGAAAATTCAGTGTTTCAAGCCTAGTTATAAGAGTTGGTCTGACGGGTTAACTCTGTGACCTGTTAATCTAGAGTTTGATCCAATTCGAATCAGTTAAAAAATCTTGTTATTTTTTCAAAAAGTAACTTAGATTAACCTGTCATTCAACTTGAGATTTGAGTCTTGTCTTCGGCTGAGGGAACTTTAGGTCAGGTCTTATAACTACCATGCGAGATAAATGTCTAGACATCATGACAATCAATAGATCATGTGGAAGCATTTCAGGAGTATAACGAAATTGAATGAGTCAAAATCAAAGTGAAAAGAACTCACCCAGCCAGGATGCTTACAGCTAATGGATTGTGGAAAATGAAGTAAAAATTGTGTTCCACTCAAAATTTTATTACAACCACATGGTTAAGAACTTTCCTAATACGAAAGCAAAGGAAAAAACATCCCTCAAATCAAATCTTCCTCTCTATAAGCCGTATGCTGTCGGTGAAAGTAAGCTGCTGATAGCTGACCTTTACAAATCAGAACAAATAATGGATTGCATGAAAGTGAATCTCTGCGCTCGTGGCTTGTTTAGAATGCCTCCGCAATCCACTATGCAACAGGTTCTACTGCATCAAACACAGTGTAGCGACAAGAAGAATGCCAGGACAGCTGAAAGATGGGAAAAACATAAAAAGAAGTAGCTTATTTAGACTCTTAGGGTTCAATTTGTATCAGGATTAAGATAATAAAACATGAGCACTGAGCCCTGAAGATGCCAAGACATGACCATCACATAACTTGGAAGGATAAACTAACTAGTATGCGGTTTAGATCTTAGCATGACAAAGTACCAGCTGGAATTGTCATGTTACAGGAGTTAAGATTATAAACCCAAGAAAAAGAAGCCTGTAAGTCAGAGAAGCTGATATATCATTGATCTTAGGTCTCTCTACACGTCTATCATGCAATACTTTCAAGAATGTTGTTCATAATAAGCCATCTGACTTGTTTTCCAAAGCACTCGATTTATGAACCTGGAAAATCAGATGCCGAGCAGATTCCTACAGAACTGTCAGTGAAATAACAGCAGACCGAAGCTTTACACCATCTTCGTCCCATTTCGACTGTGGGGCAGTTGCTCCTGCGATAATTGCCTGCATTAAAATTACAATAATAACAGCTAGTGAATTGTAAAATCTAACAAATCACGATGACGGAGAATGTTCAGCGAGGCCAAAGATTAATACAAGATCAGTTATGGTTTCCATGTTGGGGCACATGAGCAAGCTATATATATTGGCTTTATCCAAAGAATTCTGACAGAGTAATGAGCTAATTCCACTAAAGACATGGGCACTGCAATCAATATTCCAATTGTAAGGTGAATGTATTAACCTTTCCACTGTTAACCACAGCTACTAGTGCCGCATGCTGGTCATCTCTGCCAAATTCATAGAAGTAATAAGTCCTGAAATTAACAAACAATGGAACACATATGTCAGAAAAGTATTGTAATTATAACATCCATGATCTGGTTCAAATAAAATATCATTTCCCTGCTGACATCCTGGTTGCTTTAGATTTAGTGTAGGGGTGATGGTATTTGTGTTTATTATCCAAGTCAATGGAGAAGGAAAAATATATGCTTCTATAGCTGATAAATGCAAGGAATGAGGGTATTCGATTGGTACCATTACAACCATTACTTCCTATTTTCTAAACAGCTAATTTTTATAAACAATACAGCAGTTTATTCAGTGTTATATATATATATATATATAGAACACTGAATAAACTAATATATTCCTGAAGGTGCCTGTTCTAGTTCAATAGCATTATTTACGAATTGAAGAGCCCCAGATTCAAGCAAAGATAGATAAATTTACCTGTAACCTTCCTCTTCTTTTATTTTTAGTGTACGGGCAGAGTATAAAGTTGTCCCACCTGCCATTGCAGATAAATTGAGCTACCAGAACAAGATAGTAGAGAAGAATGCTAATCTACTTGTTTTTTCAAATGACAAATGATCAGCAGGAAAAGTGGAAACCATTTAATTTATTTTTTTAAAACCACAAGAAAGTTCAATATATACAAAGGATTTTTGGTTCTAAGAATCAAAACTTCAAGAATAACACAACTGAATGCAAAGACAGACCTGGAACAAAGAGTTTTGCAGCCTCCTTCAATGATCCCAAATCAGTAATATCTTTAGCCTGTCCATGTTAACAAAGTACATGTTTGTCGGAGAATTACTCTTTGAGATCTTAAAATTGGAACAATCTAAAATGAGGGAGCAGGGGGGGTGGCATTATTCATCCATTTTACTTTTCTTGCGTAATTGGAAATAAGTACAAGACTTGAAGGTTGTGAATTATAACATCCAAAGGATAATGGAATTCACAATGAAGGAGTGATATCTGCCATCCCACCATGATGGCAACAGGAAAACTCATATAGAGGTTAAGTTACAAGATAATAACCCTAGATAACCTGAAAATCATTGTAGTCTTGGATGAGATATCCTACCATGCTTTAAATCAGGGAAAATGCTGGCATTGTGCCCTGACAATAAGATGCTTAGTTGGGGGTATTAAATTATAGCAGACTTTTAATCTCGCAGATGTTTGCTATGAAATTAACTAATTTGACGAAGTAAACATGTCAAGAGTTACAATCAACTGCCTTAGTTCCAAATTTAACCATGAAAATGAACAAGGACGTGTAATGAGTCTTGCAGAGTAATACAGAAACAAACCAATACTAGAATAAAGGTGAAAGTTTGACAATTTTCACCACACAAACCTCTAAAAAGGTGATCTTCAGTTGATTGGAAGGGCGAACGACAACGTTTAGAACTTCAGATCTATGTTGACAAAAAGAAAATGCAACAAAAAACTTGCGTGAACACTATGACCATTACTATAAAGTTTTATGCATTACTCCAATGGAAAGCTGAATAAATATATACATCAAAGAGAATTAACTTTCTGTAAAATAATATACCCATCAGAAGATGCAAAACGGGCTGCAAAGGTCTTTGGCTTTGCCTTATCTCCATATAAAGACAGCCCAGCACTGTAATCCTAATAACAAGATATAATAACCAAGTTGATGAAAAAACAATTCTGACATTGTGAACACATTTGACATTCAATACTCTACATTCCCTCAATCAAGATATCTAACTCTAAGAAAAACTGAATTGATTTTGAAAGTTTTAGTTTCAAAGCTTACTGTATCTATCACCAATGGCCAATTTGGAGCATCCCTTATCCTTTAAAACCCACTAAACTAAAATTATATATGCCAATTCATTGCATATTGATAAGAATAAATTGTGCAAAATGTTAGCAATAGTAGCCAAAACACCATACCCATGACTACCAACATTGATAAAAAGAACTCAAGAGATTCAAACTTTAACTCAAAACAGTTAAAAACATAAGAATGTATGGGTGAATAGTGAAGCCATAACAAAAATTAAGATAAATATACCTCTGGTTCCATGATGTCCTCAAATTGAGGAGGGACCCTGATGGCAAAACCATCACCATAGAACTGAAACCAAGATTTTGTATTGGCAAGGATAGAAAGAACAGATTTTAAAGGTGGAGAAGGTTCACCTAAGGCTTGTGCAAGAGGGTGTTGAGTGGCTAAGGAAATGAGACAAAGTGAAGTAGTTTTGAAGATGAACTGTCTCTTAGAGATGGTGCTGGGGAGGCTAGTGGCATGAGGGGTTGGTTTTGGGTTTGGATTTTGTGGAGGGTTTAGAGGAGGGTGGTGGTGGTGAGGAGAGAGGGAGAGGAGAATGGCCATGAGATGGTGAGTTTGGATTTCATGGAGGCTAAAAAAAATGGAGGGAAGATAATGTGGGGTAATGGTGGGGCTTTTATCTCTTGGATTCTCTTGACAATGGAAGGGTGTTTTGGAGATTTGGAGTAAATTTTACCAAATTATGTTTTCATTCATCGTAATTGTAAGTAGTTTGATTCTCTTTCTCATTGGATTATCTCTATGATTATCTGATAATGCCACATAAATTATATTTATCAATCCTGGATGGACCAAAGTGACCCCATAGTCTTTGCATGGCTGAGTGAGAGGGGGGTTATCCATTTCAAATAACAGCCAGCCAATCCAAAACAAAAGAAATCCAAACCACCCAAATTCCTCAACCAAAGAGAGACCAGAAAATGATGTAGAAAACATAGTATCTCCCTCTCTGTGTCCGCCATTTCTGTTCTGTTGATCTCTCACTCTCACTCTCATTCCCATGGAAACCTTACTTTCTTCGCACTCTCTTTCTCCTCTCCTCAACTCAAAACCATCCTCTTCGAAATCCCATTCGCTACCTTCTCTACAAACAAGATCAAACTCACTCTCTTTCACCCACAAGAGCATCACTTCTAGCCTCAAAAGGCACACTTCTCAATCTTTGTCGGTGCCCAATAGCTGGTTCAGTTATGCTCAACAAGGCCTAGCAGCATTAGCTCTCTCTTTGGCACTCAACTTTAGTCCACTGTTGTCTATTGGAAATGCTCAAGCATCTGAATTTGACGTGCTCAATGAAGGGCCACCAAAAGAGTCTTATATATTTGATGATGCTGGTGTGCTTAGTAGAGTGACTAAATCTGATCTGAAGCAGCTGTTATCTGATTTGGAATCGAGGAAGAACTTCAAGATCAATTTCATTACTGTTAGAAAGCTTACTGTAAGTCTTTTGGTATCATTTCTTTGTTGATTTGAATGTGTAGTTAGTCTAGCAAACTATGATTATTTCCACTTTTGAAGCAAGCTTTTGATTGTTCCGAGAAATGGAACAGCAAGTAAACTGACTTGCAGACATTTGTCTTTTAGTTTTACAATCTGGGTTACATTATTGCCAAATTAATAGATGACAAGTTTAAAGGCAGGTGTGTTTTCCTTTAACTCTTTCATAGATGCATATAACTGAATAAAGATTATGTTTGTTGCAGAGCAAAGCAGATGCTTTTGAATATGCCGACCAAGTTCTGGAGAAATGGTATCCCACTGTTGAAGACGGCAACAACAAGGGAATTGTTGTGCTTGTAACCAGCCAAAAGGAAGGGGCAATTACAGGGGGGCCTGCATTTATCCAAGCAGTTGGAGAAACTGTTCTTGATTCCACTGTCTCGGAGAACCTTCCTGGTAACCATGCACTTACTGTACAATTTTCAAGTTGGTGATTAGTTTCCCCAGATTTCCTTAGTTCATTGTGTTTCATGGTAGTTAGGGTGGTCTTTTTGTTCAATCTAAACAGTTTTAAGTGGTCTGGTTGAAACGATATTTCATTTGAAATGGTGAGGGATGGTGGAGGGATCCTAATGAAGCTCTAACCAAAACTTTAAGGGATCCCAAAATACAGACAGAGCTTAAGCATGATGGAGATTCTATCCTTTGTTTAGTTCTCATGCACAACATTAAAATTCTTTAAGCACTTAAATTTCATTACAAAGTGATGCTTCACAGTTGATCGATTTTTGAAATGAAAAATGGGAAATTCAAATCACCATTTGTCCTCCAAAGGGTTCAAGACTGCTTTAATTTTCAATACCATGGTACTCTAGAGAAGTGTAAACATCCATTCTATGCTGGTTTACACTGCTGTTGAGAAGTTATCTCTTTGAAAGATCCAAGAAAGTGAAACTACCTACAATCTTATGAAACTTATGTTGGTTTTCTGTTGATTCAGAAGGAGATGGGCCTAATTCTATTATCAAACACTAGCTGTGCACAAGCTACTGAGGTTTAGAGATCTTGAGGTCCAACTAAGTTCTGAAATGCTAACATAGTATACCATTGGATCTCAGCACAGGTGTTAAAGAGTACTGAGTTCATCCTTTGTTCCCTATTCACACATCAATTCAGACTCAACTGTTATTATAGTAGTTCTGTTTTGTTGAAATGATATTATTTTATACAGAACACAAATTCATTGTATTTGCACATGATGCAATTGTCACACAAGCTCAGATGTCATTAGTCTTAGAGATGAGGATGCTCAAGTTACGTGTGCTTGCTCATGTTGCAACTCTCTAACAAGCTCAAACGTCATCAATTTTAGAGCTAAGATTATAACCAGAAGATTTCTTGTCCATTTTTCATTTAACATCATGATCATAAGAACTGCATTAGTTGAGATAGAACAGTGATGCTGATGACCATGTGGTTTTCAATTGCAGTCTTGGCGACGGAAGAAAAGTACAATGAAGCGATTTATAGCAGTGCCAAGAGGTTAGTGGCTGCTATCGATGGGCTTCCAGATCCAGGCGGTCCGACGACTAAAGAAAACAAACGAGAATCCAACTTCAAAAGCAAGGAAGAGACAGAAGAGAAGAGGGGACAATTCACTCTAGTGGTTGGAGGTCTATTGGTGATTGCTTTTGTTGTTCCCATGGCGCAATACTATGCTTATGTTTCAAAGAAATAGGTCATCACCCTGTTGTTAGGCTTGTTTCTCAAATTCTTTCCTCTAGGTTTCGACAAAACCTGGTGGCACATAGTTGTACAAATGTCTGTAATGTTCTTGACGAGAAACTTGCAACCAGAGGATAAGTACAGATTTTTGGTTTATGTTCATGAAATGTGTATAGAACCATGGTTTCATCTTATGCTCACAGTATCATATCATTTTCCTGGTGCTAATTCTACGATGAACTCTGAGAAAATAGGGTTTTGGTGTCGCAATCTGCAACATCAAGCTTTTATAGCTAAGAATCAGATCATGGAGCACCAGTCAGAACTTATTAATAATATTAGTGCGTGCATTTAATCTTCAGCTGTAAACAAATGAAATACGAATGAATAGAATAATTACAGCACAGTCAGCAAATTAGCTCCTCAGAACTTGAGATTGAGAAGGAAAGGCATTCTATCAGAGAATGGCGGATCCGAAAATTTTCCGGTGAGTATTTGTGATGAAATATACTGATTTGCTGCCTCTGAATAATGAATTCCATCCCAATTCACATACTCAGTGCTATCACTGCATGCTTTGGCTGTGACACTGGTCCCATTCAAAACTTTTGTTTGCCCACAAGAAATCCTGCTGTCATAGTTTAGTGGTGGTCCTCCATATCCACAGCATGCCATTATGGGTTGCTCAAACCCTGAAAAATCATATTCACTCAGAATCTAATGTCTTATCTTTCCTTAGACTTTTCCATCTCTTTTGATAAGAAAAAGATGAAAACTAAAAAACTTAAAAATTCTCATAATAAAGGAACTGAGGATTACTAACCGTATCGGGAATAATTAGCAATGAGGTTGGATTTTATTGTGTAGATATCAACATATGTGATATTTGAATCAGCATATTGGCCTTGCAGCTTTTTAGTGAGAGCATGAAGCTGAAGATTTAAAAGCTTAGCTGCTTGATTATGCCCACTTACACATCCTAGCTCATCAAGCTTTGATGGATCAGTTCCGAACTTTGCAACGTTCTGAGTCAAGCAACCAAGAGGACCCGTGTTGTGGATCCAAAAATTCCTACCTCCTTGGTCATATAGTTTCTAGAGCATGAAAATAATCAATCAGTGTAGCAGATTTCATGTTCCTTTCAATACAGGTTAGTGTCAAAAAAAATTAAAGAAAAGGAAATGACAGAACTAGGATCTAACCTTGATCCCGGTTTCGAATTCGACCAGAATGTTTGGGATTGAAGCAACAATTTGATCAAGTGTTTTTGAGTAAAATGCACCGGCAAGATCATTCTGGCCTATATCAAACATGTATAGACCCTTCTGAAAATAGTCTTCTGCTGGTACGTATCTATCAAATCTCTTACCTGTGACAAGTTTTGAAACATGAGAAAACTATCAATGATTCTTACACTTCTTGCCATACTTCAGACATTAACATTTGCGTAAGAACTTTATCAAACTGAATCCGCATCACCGTCAATCAAGTTTTTCTCAGTAATGGTGGCTTACAGTATGAGAGTGAGCCATTTACATACCTTTGGCCAGCAATTCGAGAACTCGAGCTTTGAATCGTAGAAATTGATTCACTTGAACCCCGAAGGAAAATGGGCTCACAGATGTTGCAGTTGCTGGAAGTATAGTTGATCCTGCAGCCGCAAAGTTGCATCCTTTCCGAAAATTCGGTACCCCAACCGAGTCCAAATATGCATTTAGGAAGGGCAGCTCCATTGCATCCACTGGAAAACACACACCCACAAGAATGAATGAAAGAAACAAATTGCAATACTTCCTACTTGAAAGCAGAGGAAACAGAGTGTGAATATTGAAAAAAAAAAAAACTGAAAAACAAAATATTTCAGATTCTTGTACTTCTAACTGCATTGCTATTTTCAATCAATTCTTGTACTTAACATTACTTACCTCCTAAAAAATCCTAAAAAATAAATGCATTTAACACAAAAGGAACAATTATACAATATATCAACAAGAAAATGGGATTTATTCCATCCTAAGAACAGAAGAAACAGGGGAATGCAGAGCAAGAAAACAGAGAAAACAGAGGGAAAGGCTTGTCTTCCTTAAAACAGAGAAAACAGGGGAATAACAGAGTATAGAAACAGAGCTGCATGATATAAACTAGAAGGCATGAAAAATTTCAATGATAGTTGGAGATTTACTAAGGAAATCAATAATGAGACGGCCATCACAGTATCTCCCAGATGGTATTTGAAAGTGAATTTCCCCATAAGGTGGTCTAATGCTTTCAATGCCAGCCCCAACAAGGTTTCCAGTGTCAGAATTTGAATCCCCAAAGTTGAAAACAGCAGGAAACTTGAAGTGCACAGATTGTGCCAGTGGCAAGAAGATGGAGATTAATGCGAGAACATAGAGGAAAAAGTTTTTGGCTTCCATTGACAGGCTAGGGCTATAGAGGATGAGGATGTGTCTTCACTGATGAAAGAAAAAGACCAAGAGCTTTCACTTTTAAATAATAGTTACCAACCATGAAGAAATAAAAATGGTGGTGGGGCATTGTGTGCAATTCAAGAATCCTTGAACTTATTTGAAATGGACACGAGGAAAGAAAAAATTAATCATTTTGTTTGGTTATGTGATTGTTTGATACTATTTGAGATCTAAAATTAATTTTCAGATATATTTTTTAAATTTTTTTGAGTTAATCTGGTAAAGATTTTATTTATTGATAATTTATCAAATTAATATAATAGGTGAACAGGTTTGATAACTATGATCATGCTTGAATATAGCAGTATAGAAACATAGCATGACTAGATTAGCTATTGAATGTGTAAATAAAATCATATTGCATGCATAAAAATGGCAATCTTTGGCATGGTTAGAGAATAGAAAGTTTACTTAGAAAATCAACAATGAGACGGCCATCACAGAACCTTCCTGTGGGAGTTCTGAAGTAAATTTGTCCATTAGGAGGATCAAGGAGGAAGCCTAGACCAGCAGCAAGGTCACCTGTGTCAGAGTTTGAATCACCAAAATTGAACACAGATGGATAATTGAAATCAATTGAATTTGCAACAGATGATAGGATGGATAAAAGGGTGAAAACTTGGAGAGCAATTTTTCTTCCAGCCATGATCAGTAGTTAACTTCCCAATCCTAGAAGCTAAGAAGCTGTGTAATAATTAGAGAGGTTTGGTGCTTTTATGGGCATAGGGAATGCTTGCCTTGAGTTATGGAAAGGCAAGATAAGTGCCTCGTTGCCCCGAAAGCAAAGTTTTTTCTTTTTTTCCTTTGGTTGTGTACCATACTTTGAAGTGTTGTTTCCTTTCCTCACTATTTTACTCCAAAATGTTCTTGGGTGCACGCATAAGGCCACGACTAGAACCGTAGAGAGAGAGAGGGGAGGAGTGTGCTAGGGGTTTTTTGGTTTAATTTGGGAGAAAAAAGAGTTGATTAAGGTAGTATTTATATTTCATCAAAACTCATAAAAATCAGTGCAAAATTGTGAATTTGCATGATTTTATTGAATTTACTAGAGTTGATTTTAATTTTACTGATTTTTGAGTTTTTTGTTTGATTTTGCATGCTAAATACAAATTAATTTGTAAAATTATACGATTATACAAGTCAACTAATGATTTTGGTAATTTTAATCCAAATTCATTTGATATTTTTTTGATTTTATCTCCAATCATATCTTTTCATCTTTTTCTTTTTCCTTTCAGGAATTGATAACCACTTATCTAATAAAAACTCTGAATAACACCATAGTTGTTAGAAGAGTCATCCTAGTTTTCATGAATATAAATAGCATGATTGATGTTATATTTAACTAAAGGATTGATTTGGAAAAGAGCCTAGGTTATCGGGTTAATCTTTAAGTCATTGAGTCAACTATATTTTATTAAAATAGCAGTATCTTGTTTTTTTTTTTTGTACTAATCTTGTTAAGTTTATATCAAGTATAGCCAAGTCAATGGAATTATTAAAAATTTAATTAAGTTATATAAATTTAATCGAGTGAATATCTTATTCGATTCAACTAAAAATTTAATTTAAATTAGGTTTTGAATATAGGATTTCATGTAAATTCAGGAGGCTAGTTCAAATACAACAACTTTGAATAGTATCATTTCATCCTGAATGAAGTGGGCCCCACCATATTGGCAATGGGCAATTATTCTTGTCACGCTAGTGGCACAAAATTAGTGCCACAAATCATTTCTCACGCGAAATATTGAACAGGAAAATATGAGACTAGAGTCTGGGAACTCATGCCTCACCATATGCAGCTAAATAAGAAAACCCAAGTTCGAATTTAGGTTTGAGATTTGAAAAAGATTGCTGTTTTTGTCTTTTTAACTAAAGTAATAACAGTAATGAAGGGCTTAATTATGAATTTTCATCAACAAACCATTACCACTCGGAGCAAAATACTTGCAGCAGTGACCAAAAAACTACAGAACAGGCTCAAAGAGGGTGGCAAATCCATCATACAATTTGGATGGATCAGAACTTATACCTATTTTATATCTTTACAGTGCGCGGTTTCTTTGATACATTCCTTTTCTATGCTCAAAAGGATGCAAAATCAGAGCCAAAACTCATATGTTCATTACAGTATTTAGCAGAATCAGAAACTATCCTGTAAAAGTTTCCCGTGCTAGAGTGGCATTCCCTAAATATTGCATTAGCCAGCGCCTTGAGTTGGCCACACGGTTTCAACTCACCATCTTGAAGGGGTAGAATGACCCAACCCATGAAAATAACAACCTGATCATTCCTGAAATCTTAAGCAGAACACCAGCATTATCGTCAGTCTCCTTGTGCATTGCATCAAACCTTTCTGCATCTGCTAGTCTTGCCTTAAGAGCCTGGTTCTCACTCTTAAGCTGCAAAGTAATATTACTGCACTTAGAGGGTGTATGATGACTACCTGGACTTGAACCAAATTCCTTCAACATAATAATGGTCAATTCTGAGTACTCCAAAGTGCAGTCATGAACTGCTTTCAGGGACAAAAATGGTAAAGTTGCTTGATGTCGAAGTGAGAAATAAATCACATGATACACGAATTAAACAACTGTTCTTTCTTCATTTTCACCTTGATTTCGAAAATGTTGTTTAGGCAGCCAGAAAGCAGAGGAAAAAGTGCTGACCAGTCATTGTCTTCTACTGCCTGCTGTAATGAGGAAATTGTTTGCAAAGTAACATCTTGATAGCCTGATTCCAGCTCTTCTACTGAAGTAAGGTCAAAGATTAATCCCTCCAGTATGAATACCTCCTCAAGTAACTTCACATCTTCATCATCCAGTCTCTCCCTTAACAACAAATGGAAACTATCGTAGTTCCAAAATTTAAAATCGTTCGTGTTAAAGTGTCACGGCTTAATTCTCAAGTTATTTAGAATTTTGTCATGTCGCAATTTACTTCTCACCTTATTTAGAATTCGGTCACATGACTCATCTTTAGTTGGGGTGATTTCTCCATGTTTTTCGGCATGTTTATCTTCTCTGCAGCCGACTTTAGATGATGCCTTTATATGCTTTGCCCTGCCAACAATGTAAAATCCAAAATGAAATCAAGAGATGGAAGCACCTCAAAAGGATGCAGGGACCTAGCACAGACATAAATAGATCATTCAGTAATTATTGCATATATAGTTGCCAAAGTGGTTATCATTTAAACTAATTAATGGCATCGTTGTTCTTTCAGACAACAAGAATTTTCTAATCTAGGTGCTCATAACTTTTTTTCTTCTATACACCTCTTCTGATTTCATCATTTTCCATATGGTGGACTTTGGACTTTCATACCTTGTACCAAATCGAAGTGTAGACATTGTTTCCGATGTATTTGAAGGGCTTGGTGAGAAACAACACAGAAATGCAGTCCTGGAGTTCCCAGCCTATACGATGAGACTCAGAAGTCAATACAAATATGAGATACTTTATTGTAAGATGGATTCAGCGTCGAGAAACTAACAAGAGCATCTTGTAGAATCCGGGTAAGTTTTGAATCACCGAAAGGAATATGGCTTGATTTGGTAGCTGGACCACTTGTCAGAGAATTTATTACATTTCCTAGAGCTGATATGGATTTGTTGATATATAGTCTTGGCTTCTTCAAGAACTTTTCCTTCGGCTCCAGTTTTCTCGACCTTTTCAGACCCCGCCAAGTCCACAGGAATTACTTTCCCAGTTTTCACCCTGCCAACAGTAATGAAATCTTAAAAGACTTTCACTTTAAGCATTGATCATACATATGAAAAAAGGTAATACCTCTTATCTGTAGTCGACTCTAGCTGAATAGTCAATATATAAATACAATGACTTCAACTGCTGGCCACGTTCATTTCTGTCTACGTTAAGTGTCCCAAAAGAATCAGAAGAATTGTTGCCACTATATTCACCAAGAAAAGATAGGCAAATGGAGTGCAGTTATTGGATTCTTTTATAAGTGAAGCATAAGCAAGAAATGGTAAATTCAAATATAGGCAAAAGAAAAGGAAAAGGATGAGTCTCTCCAACTGCTCTATTAACTATCCCACTCTGAGATTTCAAGCTGTTGATCAGAAGCTGTACTATTTACTGGAGTATGAAGATAGAGTAATCAAGCAACTGTGTCTTACAGATAGGCTTAGCAAAGCTTCTTCCGGGTCTGATATCCAGGAAAGGAAACTTAAAATGAAGTTGCAAGTAAGTATACACACAAATTTCTTGCTATGCAAGTAAAGATAAGGCAAAAGTGAAATTTACTTAAAAACATAAACAACAGAGCGAGGACAAGGAAATTAATCTTACCTCTGTAACTCCTGATAGCAATATTTCTTGCACTTTGCTCTCCTTGATCTGTATGTTGTCCTTTGTTAAACCAAGAAGGACAGTAACTTTCAGCAGTCAAGATGCATGCATTAATCTTGGAAACCTGTGCAGAAATTAAATTTTCTATTGTATGATAGGGAATGAGCAACCCAAGATATGTAAAAGGGAATCATAATTCTGAGCAAGACTTTCTCCATGTAGATCTCTACCTAGGGGAGTCATAAAAACACGCAGAATCTATTCAGTGTGAGTGTTTATCATACCGATGCAAACAACTGTCTCATGTAACAGGGTATTGTGAGTGTTTATCATCCCTACTTTGAAATGTTAAACGTTCCTATTCATGAGGTTTCTGATCCATGTAGGCATGCCTTCCAGATTAAATTTACCAGAGCTTCACAGTACCTCCATGCTATGTCTTCGCAGCTCCAGTCTGTTAATAAAATGCAAGAAAAACTCCATAAGTTCACGGCACAATAATAAATACAACAGAAATCTAGCACAATGATTATGACAAACAATGTAATGTTATCGGAAACCCTGCCCTACCAATACGTATAGAATTACATCTGCCTCTTTTTCATCAATCATAAAAATCTTATATGTTTCAAGTAACTTCGAATGGAAAATAGCAATCAACTAGCCACTTAAATTGATTTTAAAAGATGGAGATGGTCAAAGTCTTCTACACCAATATTTTCCAGCACATTGAAATGATGTTTGAAGCACCAAGCCTAGATCATTGCCATCAGCATGCTCATGAGCATAATCACCTCTCAGTACAGCTCAACTCAAATCAATTGAATACACAAAAACCACGTTAATGCATAGAAAATCCTATACACAAAACCACATTTCTGGCAATCTGTTTGGTTTCCGGGAAAACAACGGGAAATTGAAGAAAATCTGAAATGATTCGATCTTTTTGAGAAATGAAACTCGCGTTTCCGTCTCTACCTAAAATCTCGATTTATGTTTTCGTGTGAACAATGACTTGAAAGTTTTTAAGATTCAAAAAAGGAAATTTTCCTGCGGTTTCTAGGGAACCCAAGGGATCGAGAGGAGATTAAATAAGAAAAATACGGAGATTGGAATGATAGGCTTGCGTGAAATCATCCAACTTTCAAAGTTCATGGATAGCAGCAAGTCCTTGTAGAGCTTATCTTGATGTGATCCTATAGGGGCACAGAGCACTCCCTCCTCTTTGCATATATATGTCTATTTGCGTGTGTCAGTCTATATGCATACAGATGTTACCTTTTTCCCAGAGAAACTCTAGTAATTGCATTTATGAAGATTATAAACAGAACTCCCCACCCCCTCCTTCTGCATGTGTGTAAACCATGTCTAAGAAACACAGGTGTTGCCTATATTTGTCAGAGTCTGTACTTTCTTTTCCAGACATATATATTCTCCAGCAAGTCATGTTTAATTTGAGGTAACTTGTTTAATACAAGTTTCTCATACCTGAATCATGGAATGTGGTTAACGTTAGTGTATTCATACATATCTGATCTTGTTGTGGTGGTTGCTGTTGCATTATACCCTTGCCATATGAGCTGACAGTTTGATTAATGGTTTGGCACAGACATTACATTTATCGGGTATTTTTCTTACTCTGGCCTCCCTTCAATGTTTGGTATCACAAAGTGCCACTATTTTTGCCTCAGATGTTTTCTTTCCTCCTTTGTAATGGGCGACAAAAGTAATTTTCTTTTGTCTTATTGAATTTCGGGCTTTGCCCAGAACTGAGTGCAGGTTGGTTCTGGTGTAGGCCTGGTTGGAATTTGTCTTTCTCAGGTAAAAGCTTCCCAGGTATATATGTAGTTTCAATCTCATCTCACGTCAACTATTTTAGAGAAGTACGCTTCTATTATTGGTGTCATTCAATAAATTACATTCTATCTCAATGATTCCACCATAAATGTAGATTTGGAAGAACATGTTTGGAAGTTTATGGTTACTAATCGCTTCCAAAAAGAAACGTTAGAAATATGAAATGCACTTATTGTAGTTAGTTTATGCTCATCGTCACGTCTCATGGTCCTAACAACGCAATCAATGCGGCACATCCTTAGGTGTATAATACTCAACTCATTCTGTACACTGAGAAAATTGGTTTCTTGTTGATAGATTCCTGTCGTCCCTTCTTCTGGTTAATAATGATTGTAGTGGACTTAAATATTATGCATCGACGGTGGCAGGTGCGTGAAGTCCTGGTGTTGCTGATTCTTGTCTGTTCTGGGCAATTCAATCGCAATGTGTGCATTTGATCCAGGTTATATTAAGTGATGGTGGCCTGTCAACTTTAGCTACCATGAAACTTAATGTGGAGTTAAACCAGTTGAGTGCTGAAACTGATGTGCCAGAAAGATCTGGTGAAGATCCGAATATGGTACGTTCCAGGTGAAGTTGTATTTCCGTCACCATCTTTCTCTCTAGTCATTACTATTTTAATTGTTTTATTTGTAGTTTTTCCTGTCAACGTAAAAAGTATTGAATTCTGTAGTCATAAAACAATGAAATAGCTGCTGGAATTCAACATCAATGTCTAAAACAGAAGCGGCCAGATTCCAAAGACTCTCATTCTTGCTTCTACTTTGTTGATAGTTTCTTACACGAGCAACCAGCAGGCAGCCACTGTCTCTATGACAACTCTGTATTTCTAACCTTGATTAGGAAAAACTGATTTATTCATTCTTTTCTAAAATAGTTTATTTGATTTGTAGCTAAGCATGCATGAGTAAAATAGCTAGTTTTGACCTCTGCTTGTAGATCCCATCAATTTGTTTTTGATGATTAGGGTCCACAGTCAGAATTAGATAATGAAAGGAAACTACATGTACCTGGGACAACATAATTGTGATCATTTTTTTTTTTAAGAGAACCATTTATTTGCTGGAATTTTTTTTTTAAAAAATTAATTATTTTTTAATGTTTAATAATATCATAAAAAATAAATTAAAAAACACTTTCTAGTGTTTGGTTAAGTTATGGAAAATGAACCGAAAAATAAATTGTTAATATTTTTTTCAAGTTTATTATAATAATAAGGAACAAATCTTCCAAATTAAAAGGTTGAATGAGAATAAAATTGAAAAAAATATCTAATTTCATAAATTATCCCAAATAACATAAATCAAAATCAAAATAATTGAGATAAAATCTAATAGATAAAAATTTTGAATGATGATGAAATTTTTAAAAAAAATTATAATTTCATAAATTATTTCAAATAAAATAAATAATAATAAAAAGAATGAGGACCAAATCTAATAGATAAAATATTTCATTTAATGATAACAGAAAAACAAATAACAATCATAAAAATAAAGATCAAAATTGATATACAAATCAAATTAAATCTAATCCTAAAAGCTGAAATTTTAAAAAAAATCAAAATAAAATATATAACAATCGAAAGTTTGAGAATCGAATTTGATATAATCAGCGAATAACATAATATTTCTAAATTTTTCACAACTTTTAAAAAGTGTTTTTCACCCAAAATAAAATGAAAATACTTTCGTGAAAATCAATATTGACTTAAAAGTGTTTTTCATTAACTAACTTTTCTAATAACAAATGAATACAAAAAAAAA
>Ga0325405_1003206_pt1 | contig 16834 bp, 10 predicted proteins | sample PopdelMetagenome_21_FD_205663 | JGI IMG/M metagenome (GOLD analysis project Ga0325405, IMG submission 205663) | Populus deltoides microbial communities from Bellville, Georgia, United States - Xylem-Control-R2 | ecosystem: Host-associated > Plants > Phyllosphere > Stem > Wood/Secondary xylem...
GCCTTTATTTTTTTCATTACTCTTTTTCTATCCTTTTCTTCATTTATTTTATTTTCAATCTAATCACTGGTTAGTTTCTTTCAATTATTTTTTATGCAAGATTTGGTTCTCATTGTTTATTTTGTAACAAAAAAAATTATAATTGAGGATTTTTCTTTGTAATTATTTTTGCCTTTTACAGGATTGTCTCATTCTCATGATCTGTTTCACTAGTTTCAATGATTTACCTGGTTTGAGTTTGATGTTTTTTTAAAATCCTTTTTAGATTTTTTTTTCATTTTTTTTTCATTTGACATTGACTTATTGGACTATGAGCTTTGTGATTTGTTTAGCTTTTTTTTTTTTATGGGGTTATCCTCATCTCATATCTTGGGTCGCAAGTTAGTTGGGTTAACATAAGTTGACTCGATTTTTTTAAATTGATTTTTTATTTGGTTTTATCTTTTACCATTAAATTATTAATCCTTAAGTGTTGTTATTTTTTCTATCTTCATGTATGCGGGGTTATCCCAGGTGCGGGATGGTCAAGCATCTCAGCGTCTTCTCCACGAATAAGCGGCACATCTAGCTCGATGGTGGCCAGAGTGATGTGTGTAGCCTTTTTTTTTCTTCTCTTCTACTTGATTTTCGTGCTAGCCTTTAAAAAAAATAAAATCATTCTCTATGATTCGTTATACTTAAGATTTCATCCTTATTCTCTTCATTACAAATTTTAAAATTTAAAATAATTTATGGAATTAAGGGGTTTTTCCAACTTCACCGTTGTTCTCTTTATTACAATTTTTTTTTTATTAAGAATACTTTATTAAATTAAGATTTTTTTTTTAATTTCACCCCCAATAGATATTTTCACCTATCAAATTTAGTTCATATTCTTTTTATTAGTATTTGTTTATATGGTTTTTGCAATTGTTTTTTTTTTTTGGAAATTTCATCATTCTTCTGTTTTTTCCATGTTAAATCTAATCTTTTTTTATTATTGTATTTCTTTAACGTTGCAAGATTTTTTTTAGATTGATTTATTGTTTTGTTTTTTCAATTTGCTTTTCGAAAATTGGTATTCTTCGTATGTTTATCTTTTTTTTTTCTATTGAGTTATCCTGGTATCATGTCTTGAGTTATGAATTCAACAGGTTCACTAGATTTGGCTCGACCCTTTTTTTCATTGCTTTTTAATATTTTTGGATCTCGAGTCAGTAATCATAACCTTGAATTTTATTCTTTTAAAAAATATATATGCATCGTCTCAATATCTTTGCTGCGATAAAAAAAATGATAGGTCTGCAATGTAACGCAGACCACCTATCTAGTGGTTATAATACTAAGTCCTGTTGACGCAACATCCATGTCACAAGTGGAGGATTTGACTTAAATTTATTGTATTGATCTAGGTTTTAACTCTTAAAAAAACCTTGAAATATTGTTGTTTTAATAAAAAAGAAATCAAGATTTTTCATCAACTTAGCCCAACCAAGCTTTGAATTAACGAGTCGTCGGATTAACCCGTCAAAAGTTCAGAACAAGCCGAGTCTTATAAGTAGGGTTTTACCCCCATTTGCATTGTTTGGGATAGAAGGGATACATGATACATGGAGTAGACAATGTACTAAGATTTCAAAAATAAATTAAAAACAAGACGTGCAAACCATACTTGAGATCATGGAAATGCCTAACCTTTAATTTCCCTGCTCCAAACTATTTTGGGTATTTTCAATTTACTGTTTGAATTTAACTTCGAAGCTTGTAAACTAGCAATGATTAAAGAGGAACATGAATGCGTGGGCATAATCCCCCCCCCTTTTTTTAAGCAATTAATTTTGTTGATAAAAACGCAAAAAATATTTAAAACTTTTTTTCGTTAAGAATATTCTTAGACTAATTAATTCATAAGTGAAACAGAATTATTTTTTTAATTTTTATACGAGTTTAAGGACTCGTTTTCTACATTGAAAGCTATTTAATTATATGTAAGAGAATAAATTAATTTAAAGGTTTGAACTTGAAAGTTAATAAAGGAAATAGACATTGTTAACCATACAATCCATGCTTTGAATTTAAAACATATAATATAATAAATGAAATCTTGACCTGGGCTACAGCTTACCCTAGCCTTTAATAGGCCTCCGTCTTTTGACTGTAGATAAATCTACTAATTTCTTTTTTTTAAAAAATAATATTGTTAATAAGTTAATTAATTTATTTCTTTATATATATATATACTGTTCATGCTAGGGTTTTAGCCTAAAAGAATGCCTCTAGATTGGTCAAAATGCCGGCCGTTAAATCTGATGCCGCCGGACTGCAATATTCTTGTAGAGTCGTAAAATATTCCAGTGATGATGGCTTGACATGGTCTTTTATTGTGTAGTTTTCTACTAAATTAATGTTTCGTAGTTTGCTTACTGCTGATGACGCAAATGTGGAGTCTTTGTCCATTGTCTTCGTGCATCATAATAATTCAATCTTCTAATTTCTATACAATAAAAAAAAAACTATATTTTAGCTCTTATATATTCCTTAATATTCCAGTAAGCCTTGTAATATAAAACTATATTTATGAAATCCAAGTTATAAATTTAAGGAGTTAATCTATTAATTCAGAATAATATTGTTTAAATTTTAAAATAAAATAAAAGTTGAAGCAATGTTTTTATTAAAATATAAAATTAGAACCAAATTTATCTGGGTTTCGATGAATTAACCAAATTACAAGGTAATTTATTGGATAAACAAAATTTAATAGAATTAATTATCGCTTCATTTAATATGAAACCTAACCTAATGTATATTCTATGTTCATCAACAACCGAGTCAACCCGCACAACTTATTTAACATTGTTTATAACTTTCTAATTCCAACTATGGTGTTTCCAAAAAGTTCTAACTTGAACATTGAATACCTAACGGATTGCTCATTCTCCTGTCTACCTCTTTCACTTTTTCATGCTTTCTCTTGTTTTCTATTTTCAAACCATCATACATTTTGATCATGTCTAATAAAAATGCTTGGATGGCTATGAATATGGATTAATTTATTTTGGCCTTTTAAATTTGATATTTTTTTTATTATTATTATTAATATGGATATCCGGATCAGTTTGCATACACCTCGATTAATCTACAGGGCAGGAAAATTTAATACTAGTTGATATTAGAAAATTTTACACTATAAAAATCTAAATGAAACATTGCAAAATCTGGGGGGCGGGAAATATAATTATCCAAGAAAAAAATGGAAAGAAATCATTAGAAAAATAATAATTCTATGAGGGAGCCATGTTTTCAACTCATTAACGTGTTGTTCATGTTTGCAAGATTGAAGAAATATAAAGATTTGAGTATGTCCACCATAGCACGATTGTTGACTTGGATTAAATTCATTATGATAAAATTAACAGTGTCATTGACATTTGCATTATTTGGTAGTATATTGGCTTGCTTCGTTAGCTGTATTCATTGCTAATAAACCTAACTTGGAGTCAAATCGATGTGAAACTTAAGTTATTAGTTGAATGAACTAACTCAGATAAAATAATTATTTTTTAAAATTTATATTAAAATTATTTTGATATTTTTAAGTTAAACTGAGTTTCGGACAAGTTCATTTTAGATTAATATTTTTAATAACCAACTCAGGCTAGGAGGCAGGTCAACCAAGGCTCGGCTTTACATGAGTTAAGTCAGGTTTAATTACAGTGGTTATATTTAGTCTTGTTATTTAAAAAAAATCACAAGCTTATTAAAAGTCTAAATGATCTCTCAAAACCAAAATTGTATATTCAAATTAAACTCAATAAGCATTATACATATATTAGATAACGGTTTTTCCTTGTAAAAATAGCAAATTTGCAAAATATTTTCTTTTTTTTTTCACCGTAGAAATAGCAAATCTCTAAAAAAAAAATTAATAATAAAAATTATTTAGGATTTTTTCTTTACACTTGCCCTATTATAACCGTTTTTTCCTTGTTCTTTTATAATGTTTTTTTAAGTTTTTTTTCTTTACACTTTTTTTTCTTAAAAAAAATTATTCTTTATTCTTTATATATAGAATATTTATCACTCTACATTGGCCTATTTACACCATTATTTTTGTTCTTATCTTCTATTTTTTGTAATTTTTTTTCTTTACACTTTTTTTTTCAAATTATTATACAAATACTAAAATTAAATAGTATTTTACTATAGCAATTGCAACATTACCTTATTTTTCAATTATATTAAAAACTAACTTGAGATTTTGAAATAATATTTTACTATAACAAATATGTTTTAAAAACTATATTACACCACAATTTCAAACACAAATACAATGCGAAGCAATGCATAAGGACATCTATCTAAACCTAATCCACCTACCTCCAAATTAAACATTGTACTATCATTTTTATGAGGGAGCATGAAATGGCTTTCGATTCAACAATGGGCCAAGCTAGAATTAACAAAGAATAAAAGCTTGGAAGATTTCCCACTATGCCATGAACATTCCTAAAACAAAACGCTGTAGGCCAGGCCCAAAGGTAAAAAAAATTCATGCTAAATGCCAACCATCAAAGGCAGTTTTGTAACACAAAGAAATGCACTAAGATATTGTGGACATCATTCCCTTGTCAGCTTAGGTCATTAGTAGATATTTTGGCCCGTATTATATCGTGAGAGATCACAAAAACAAAATCTCTATGGATTTAAAAGTGAAAAAAAAATAAGATTTAAAGGAACATCAAGTCAAAGCTTGTTGAGTTTTTTCTCCATTATTATTATTTTGAATTAAGAAATTGAGGACTACTTTGCAATTTTACAAGGCCGACACACCTTTTAAGGTAAAAGAAAAAGAAAAGAGGGGGACGAGAAAATAGTCGCAGGAGTTTCTCTATATCATCAAGGCGGACACGTGCTAGCCCACCATATAGAGGGTGACTCGATACTTTGGAATCCATTCTAGAAGACCACCAACGGTCACCAGGAGGAGTTGAACGCGTTTTCCAAGGGGCACGAGTGTCGTCTATTTACTGACGTGTTTTGTACATGCACCAACGGGTTTTTTTTTAATTTAAAAAGATCAAAACACCTTTGACCCCAATGGATAATTGCAACAAAACCGAGGTTAAAAAACCAAAAAATTCCCCTTGACCTTAGGCAAAAAGAAAAAAAAAACCCAGGAGCTATATGGTAATTACATTGTGCAAAAGAGTGTGAGATTTTGAAAACACCCCTCAGACATTATCTGTCAAGGGTATGGGTGTAACTACACTGTACAATAAATGTAAAAATATTATTTTATCTTTGAATGTGTGTTCAATTTTTTGGTTTTTGGACAATAAAATCAGTATTTTATTGTGGATTGCATTATTCACAATCCATAGTAAAACACTGAGCATATTTAGCTTTATATACTAGATTTTTTTTCCATTTCTACGTTGCGGAGTAGGTCAATTGTTTTCTAACATACAAAAATATATATTCAAATGGTAATAGCCTCAGTAAACATAGATTGACTTGACTAACCTGCGATCCAGGATAACCTCAGAGGAAGGAAAGAAAAAAAAAATTAAAATCTCAAGATCCAATAGTCTAATGTCAAAAGATGAAATGAAAGAATTAAAGAAAACAGATCGAAGTTAAATCGAGCTAATTTTCAAAAACTTTGGTGGTCATGAGACCAAGATGACCATACAAAAGACAAAAAACAAATCTTGAATAATATTTTTAACCATCAAAAAATAAAAAATAAAACAAATGATAATAAAAAAAATGATAATTAAATCTGATATAAAAACTAATGAAAGAAAAGAATGAGAGATTTAATCGGAAAAAAAAGGATAATAAAAAAGAAATTAAAGAATGAGAACCAAAATTGGATTAAAAAAATATTGATGGATAAAATTCAAATAAAAAACAAATTAAGAAAAAGATAAAAAAAAAAAAGAGCAATTAAAAAAATGACACTAAATATGAAAAAAAAAAAAAGAAATGAAATAAAATGTTGAGAAATAAAATTAAAAGAAAATAAAAAAAATCAAGAGAATGGGTATCATATTTAATATAAAAAACAAAACAAAATCAAATGAAAAAGGGATGAAACTGAATAAAAAAATCTAAAACAGAATCCAAAATAAAGAAAGACTGATCAAGAGAAAGATGATCATAATTGAATTTTTTTTCCATTATTTTTTTTTCAAAATAATACTATTTTTTCTTTTTAGTTGAATAAAAAAATCAAGCAATTAGCTAGGAGAAAATCATGTCAACACCCGTTGATTTTTTTTTTTTTGCCATTACTTTTTTTATCAAAATAATATTATTTTTACTTCCTGCACAATAAAAAATCTAAATGACCCTAGTAACTCTAGTTATTTGACCCAACTCGTGACCCAGAACACGACAAGGGTCGACTCCCTAGCCTGGTTTTAAAAACATGATTAAAAAAAAATAAAGACCACATATAAAATAGAAATTCAATGAAATTAAACAACGAGGGATGAAATTTCTAAAAAAAAAATTAATCAAGAATATAACTCAAAATAAAAGTAATTGCAATCATAAAAATGATGATCAAATTCAATAAAAAAAAAAAAGAATTAAAATCAAATGATTAGGTATTAAATGAAAAAAAAAAGATTAAAAGCAAAATAAATAGAAATCAAAAGAATGAGTATCAAATTTGATAAACAAAACATAAAAAATCAAATGTCAAATGATAAATGATAAATGATAAAATTAAAAAACAGATAAATCAGATTCGATACAATTAAAAGATTGAGGATCACTTTATAATTTTACAAAGCCGTCACATCTTTTGAGGTAGAGGACAGAGAAAAGAAAGGGGAGAAAAATTATCGCCAGAGCTCCTTCATGCAATGAATGCCAACACGAGTCAGCCCAACATGTAGAGGGTAGCGTGCTACTTCGAATATCGTCCTGCAAGGCTACCGGGAAAAGCCGTATGCGCCGCCTAAAGGTTGTGAACACCTCCCACTTACATGTGCCAACCTTTTTTTAATTGTAAAAAGATCAAAACACTCTTGACTCCATGAGATAATTGCAAGAAAATTAGGGTTAAAAAACCAAAAACCCCCTTAATCTTAGGCAAAAAAAAGAAGAAGAAGGTAACCTTAGGGGCTATTCAATAATTACACTGTACAGAAATATAAAAATCCAAAAATACCCCTTACATATTAGCTATGTTGTTTTTTTCAAAGGCATAGGTATAATTATACTGTGCAATACACTATTTATAATTCACATATTCTTTTAGCTTTATATATAATAACGTATAACCATGTGGTATAAAATTATGGCATGTTTCTAACCAAGATCATTAGAGCCTATGAATGCATATTACAGGAATTAAATATTAATCCAATGATAAATACATGAGATGTATTACATTGAAAAACAAAAAAACAAATCTTCACAAGAACTATATTGCAATTTTAAGTTTTTATTATAGTTCATATTGATGGATTGATGCCAATTTGTTGAGCTTTTAACAAATTTATTTATTTTTTTGAATAAATAATTCAACATTAGAAAAGTAGTCTAACAGTTAAGAAAGTATTATTTGCACTTGAGGTCCTGATCTAGTGGGGAAAGAGACTCGTTCCCTTCTTCTGCATCCGGGTTCGATCCCTCTATACATGCATGTCATCCCTGCGATGTCTTACCTGTCAACTGGGCTTGCAGGGTGTTTAGTAGACCCGGAGATTAATCGTGGTGCACGTAAACTGGTCCGAACACCTCGAGTTATAAAAAAAAAGTATTATTTTCTGAACAAATAAATTTCAAATTTCAAAGAATAACTTACCTTTGAGTGAATTAAGCAAATAAAATTCTAAGCCACATATTCTAAGTCATATCAAACCACATCCACGATCAAGCTTCTTCAGCTACTTTGTCTTATAATATTTATTTGCATCCGCAGCATATTCTAAGTCAAATTCTAATCAAAAGTTCTTTTATTTTCTCATAGATTATTAATTTTTTCCTTCTGTGTCATCATCATTCGCTTCAGCCATGATCATAAAGAAGAAAAGGCACTTGTTCATTTACAAGGTCTTGAAACCTCCTCTGTGATTGCCTGATTGGGATTGAATCTAGCTAGCATCGCTAGCAAATCACAAACTTTATATCTACTTTTTTTTCTTTCATGATTTCTACATAGCACTAAACTGATGTGACAACTACAAAATTGCTTCATCGACTAAGTTAACAGAGATATAAAAATTTATGTGCTGGGAAACTGGAATGGTGTTTTTTTTTAATTTATTTTTTATTTAAAATTATATTTTTATGTTTTTAAATTGTTTTGATATGCTAAAATTAAAAATAATTTTTTTAAATAAAAAGATATTATTTTAATATATTTTTAAAAATAAATTTTTTTAAAAAAATAACAATTAGATACTGCTCAATACCCTTAAGATACCGTACTAGCAATTCTCAGCCTCTTTACCATCAAAATCAAGAAAATTTCATCCGAAGAAGGAGCTGAGAAGTCAATTTCTTAGCATCACTTTAAGTTTTTATATATATATATTATAGGTCGATACCATCATAAAAGTAATTGTTTTGATATATCAAGTTATAAATAATTTTTTAAAATAAAAAATATTATTTTAATATATTTTTTTTAAAAAAAAACAATAATTACAGTACTAATCAGTACCTTGAAATTCAACAAGATATCGCATTAGCAATTCTTAGCCTCTTTCCCATCAAAATCAAACTGAAAATTCCAGCCGAAGAAGGAGCTGAGAAGTTAATTTCTTATCATCACTTTAAGTTTATAATATATATATATATATATATATATATATATATATATATATATATATATGAAAGGTTGATACTTCATCGTAAAAAGGAGCCCACGTTTGATATTTTGGAAGATTCTAGAAGTCAACTTCTAGACGCTGTGGTGGTGATTCCACAATGATAATGGGATTTGACTCATCTACCCTCTCTGTTGAGTCTGAGAACAAAAAGGTCAAATATTGTGAGGATCCGCACTTTGGACTCCCAAGAATTTAGTGCAGGCTGGGTTTTAATTTTGAACTGTTTTTTTTTAATCAAAATGGTGTAGTTTTCAATGTTTCTTATTATATAATAACACAAGTTTAAATTCTTTTTTACTATATTAAATATATAATATTAACTCCAGTTTGATTCAATTCAGGAAGATAAGAACAAATATTATCTTGAATGCCTACAGTAAAATGATGCAATCTCGAGGGTCTAGTTTAATTGGTCAGGTTTTGAGTCTGCTCTCTAAAAATTACTGGTTCGAATTTCACAAATATCAGGGTTATTGAAGGCTTACATGGTTATTAACTTCAGGGCCTATGAGATTAGTCGAGATACGCGCAAGCTGTCCAGACAACCACGTTAATAATTAAAAAAAATTAATGCCTTTCATTTCTTTTCTTATTCTTATTCTTCTTCCTTTTTTCTTTTTATGTGTTTTTTTCTAGAATTTTTTAGCTATATCAGATTTTAAAACCATAACTTATGGGTTCAAATTTGATTAGGTTCTGTTGTAACCCTCTTTGAACATGTTATATAATGATATATATGGTTGCATTTTTTTATTGTCTCAAAAAAAAATATAAATAAAAATAAAACAAAAGGTTGTTTGATTGAATTGAAGAGACAATGATAGAAATATAAAATAAATTCATCTCTAGAATAATTTTAAAATAATTTTTTATATTTTTAAAATAAAAAAATATAAAAAAGCATGTCTCTTTTATCCTCCATGTTTTTTTCTCGTGTTGTGAAATAATGACCAATGTTATCTACATGTTTGGTTTCAAATCACTAAAAGCAACAAGATATAATTTGTGTATGGTATATAGGACCAAATAAACAAATATATGACTACTTTTTTTTTTTGTTTTTGGTAGAATCAATTTAACTCAAAGCTTAAACTGTTAAGTGAGATTTCAATATATAATTTATATTATTCTCTAGTACGTCCCCTCAAGTGAAAGTCCTTTGCACAGACTCACACTATTTTGTGTTTAATTTTTATCAAATAAATAAAAATAATGAGATTCAAACTCATGACTATTTGTCCATCAAAGTTTTAATACTATATTAAAAAATCAATACCAACATCCATTCTTCCACTAAAAAGACACATTGATCATTAACCATATTAAAATATCAATACCAACATCCGTTCTTTTACCAAGAAGATTGTCTATGGACGTAAGCCTTCCACTTTACCTGCCTATGTTCATGGCACTGCGTGTGGATTCTGTTGACAAGTTTTTACATGGAAGGAATGTGGTGATTAAAGATGTCAACTTGAAGATTGTGCAGGAGAGGATGAAGAAATATTATAATGAGAAGCACACGTAGAAGGATTTCTAAGTGGGTGAATATGCCTACCTAAAACAATGCCCCTATCGCTAGCTTTCCATGGACACCAGAAAAATCTCAAGCTCAGTCCCAAATTGTTTTTGCCCATGGAAAATCCTTTCCAAAGATTGGCAATAAATTTGAGTTACCCCCAGAATCCAAATTACATCTGGTTTTCCATGTTTCTGATATGTACCACTTCACAGCAACGTAATGGCACATTAGCAGACCACGACATGCAGGGATTGCACACTAGTAGACCATGACATGCAGGGATGAGAAGACCACAATGTGTAATTGTGGAATGGCAAGGTGGAAGAGACCATGACGTGTAGTGGCAAAGTGGAAGACTTAATCTAATTTCTTTATTTAATCATTTGTCTGTTGAGTCAGTTTGTTCTGTTCTGTTTTCAGCATTTCTACTCTGTAGCCATGTTTGTTATTTTTCCTACCTGTACTGCTATATCTATATATAGCCTAAAAGAGTTCAGTGAAAGGATATACAGTTATTTCTTAAACAACCTTCTCTTTTTCCTATCTTCTTCTTTATTCTTAAATTATACTTATTAGTGGTATCAGAGCCTGGTTATAACCATGGACACTCACGGTAAAACAAATGCAGAATTCCGTAGTGATGTCAATGAAATCTTGGCACGACATGAGAGCAATTTCGACCAGGTGAACGCAGCCTTACAAGCAGTGTTAACCGAGCTCCAAGCTCTTCGAGCTTCTCGTGGCCAAAACAATAACTCTTCTGAAACAAACCTCTTTGCCCGTGATGAATCCTCACACCCACATACTTCTCGTTCTAACACTACAAAAGACTACTCTAATCACAACCTCAAGTTGTCCTTTCCAAAATTTAATGGTGATGATCCAGCGGGATGGATTTACAAGGCAGAACAATATTTTGAATTTCAAAATATTGCGTTGGATCAACAAGTTCAGCTGGCCTCATTCCATTTAGAAGGCATCGCCTTACAGTGGCACTGGTGGTTGGCAAAATTCCATGGACCACTAGCATGGGATGAGTTCACCAATGTTATACAACTCCGATTTAGTCCAACCGACTACGAGGATCCCTTAGAAGCTCTGACACGCCTTAAACAAACTACCACCATCGCAGCTTATCAAGAAGCTTTTGAAAGGCTTTCTCACAGAGTGGACAATCTGCCAAAAATTTTTTTAATAGGTTGTTTTATTGTAGGACTCAGAGATGATATTCGCATAGATGTGAAAATTAAACAGCCTGTAACCTTGGCAGATACAATAGGGTGGCTCAACTAATTGAGGAACGCAACCAGCTGCAGAAAAGACCAATTCAACCACTCCGTTTCCAACCAGCTTATGCAGCAGCAAAAACCTCCTCCAATCCAGTGGCTGGGGTGCTAGGACCTCCACCAAATCAACGTCATAGCCACAGTTCCAATAACCCACCAGCAACCTTCCATAGAATAACCAATCAAGAGGCATGGGAATGACGGGAGAAAGGGTTATGCTATTACTGTGATGAGAAGTTTGTTCCAGGACATCGTTGTGCTCAACCACAATTGTTTATGATCGAAGATTCACCTCATACGGATACCGATGACGTTGAGATCATCCAACCTGATCTAGAACTTTCAGAAGTTCTACCTGAAATTTCTTTTCATGTAATTACAGGAACCGAACATCCACAAACCATACGCGTCCTTGGCAAGTTAAAGAACAAGAATTTAACAGTGCTGATAAATGGAGGTAGCACTCACAATTTTATTGATCAGGCTTTGGTCTCTAGATTTGGATTGCCAGTAACTCAGGGTAAACAATTACAAGTCATGGTGGCTAACAGAGAAAAGATTGAATGTGCTGGGCAATGTCAGGCGCTCACCCTCATCATTCAAGGGTTTCTTGTCACCACTGATTACTACATTCTTTCTGTCGCAGCATGCCAGTTGGTATTGGGAGTGCAATGGCTTGCAACTCTCGGACCAGTCAGGACTGATTACAAGCAACTCACCATGAATTTCAATATTGCAGGAATTTCTCACACATTTCAGGGATTAGGGAGAACTAGCATGGAAGCCTTAACAGATAAGGAGTTCAATGGATTACAAGGCTTGGGATTATTCTTCCAAATAATTCCTTCCAACAGCGACAGCGAACCACCGTCCTATCCTCCTGAGATCAGTCAACTTTTAGCTCAATTTTCTCAGGTGTTTGAAACCCCGACTGGCTTACCTCCACAACGGTCACATGATCATCATATTCCATTGCTTCCTACAGCGGGACCAATCACTGTGAGGCTATATCGATATCCTTATTATCAGAAGACTGAAATAGAGAAAATGGTCAAAGAGCTTCTGCAATTTGGTTTAGTCAGACCAAATCACAGCCCGTTCTCCTCCCCAGTTCTATTAGTGAAGAAGGGGATGGTGCATGGTGATTTTGTATGGATTATCGAGCTCTCAATGACATCACGGTGAAAGATAAGTATCCAATTCCAATAATTGATGAATTATTAGATGAGCTGCATGGCGCCAAATTTTATTCTAAATTGGATTTACGTTCTGGATATCATCAAATCCGCGTGCATGATGCTGACATTCATAAAACAGCTTTCAGAACTCATGAAGGGCATTATGAATTTATTGTGATGCCATTTGGTCTCACCAATACGCCAGCAACATTTCAAAGTCTCATGAATGATCTCTTTCGTCCCTACCTCCGACACTTTATCTTGGTTTTCTTTGATGACATTCTAGTATATTCAAGATCATGGGAGGACCATCTCACTCATCTGCAAACTGTTCTACATATCTTATCAGCTAACAGTTTATTTGCCAAATTGTCCAAATGTCAATTCGGAGTTTTACGGGTCAATTACTTGGGCCACATCATTTCTGAGCAAGGAGTATTGGTTGATCCCACCAAAATCCAAGCTGTCATTGAATGGCCACCACCAACAACAGCAAAAAGAGTCCATGGATTTCTTAGTTTAGCTGGTTACTATCGAAAATTTATCCGTTATTTTGGGTGTATAGCAGCACCCCTACACTGTCTCTTGAGCAAAGATGGATTTTAGTGGAACGATGCAGCAGAGAAGGCCTTCCAACGGTTGAAAGAAGCATTGACATCCCCACCAATTTTACGCCTTCCTGATTTTACTTAATAATTCGTCATTGAGTGCGATGCTAGTAGAATAAGACTTGGTGCAATTCTGCTCCAACAAAATCAACCGATTGCCTATTTTAGTGGAGCATTGAAAGGGTCAGCCTTAGTATTGTCCACATATGAAAAAGAAATGTTGGCAATCAAGAAATGACGTCTATACTTTTTGGGGAAACCTTTTACAGTTCGCACTGATCACAAAAGTCTCAAATACCTCCTGGAGCAACGAATTACTACACCTACACAAACACGCTGGCTGCCAAAACTGCTTGGTTATGATTACAAAATTGAGTATAAATGTGGGCCTGAAAATCAAAGTGCTGATTCATTATCACATGTAGTTGAAATCCAGTTTATATCCATTTCTCAACCACATGCAGATTGGTGGCCATTGCTTCAAAAGGAAGTCCAGCAGGACTCCTTTTATGCTAACTTACTACACAAACAACCCTCCCAAGCTGACCATCAGCTACTCCTCCGTGATGGCGTTTGGTTCAAGCAAGACAAAATCTATTTGAGCTTCAGCTCTCCTTTGATCCCAAATATTTTGGTTGACTGTCATTTGTCACCTGTAGGTGGGCACTTTGGGTTTCATAAAACTCTTTCTCGCATCAGACAGAGTTTTTTTTGTGTAATATGCGGCAACATATAAAGGCATTCTTGCAACAATGTGATGTCTGTTAGCGGTTTAAAATAGATTGTATGCAGCCAGCAAGATTGCTTCAGCCTCTACCCATCCCTACTCAAATATGGACTAATGTCTCCATGGACTTTATTGAAGGATTACCATCTTCTAATGGATATACTGTTATCATGGTCGTTGTTGACAGATTAACCAAATATGCCCACTTTGTTGCCTTGAAACATCCATTTTCTACTGTCAGTGTTGCCAAGGAATTTGTTGCTAATATGGTTCGCCTGCATGGAATTCCAACTTCCATAGTTAGTGACCGGGACAAGGTGTTTATTAGTGCCTTTTGGCGCACACTATTCAATCTGCAGGGAACCAAGTTGTGTATGAGTTCAAGTTACCATCCCCAATCTGATGGCCAAACCGAAGTTGTCAATCGGACTTTGGAACAGTATTTACGTTGTTTTGCAGGAGATCAGCCACGCAAATGGTTTGAATGGATTCCCTAGGCTGAGTTTAGTTACAATACTTTCGTTCATTCCTCCACCAAGATGACACCCTTTGAAGCTGTTTATGGAGTTCCCCCTCCCAACTTACTGGCTTATATACCCGGCACTTCTCGTGTTCAAGCAATTGATGAATACCTGTGTGACAGGGATACCATCCTACTTGAGTTGCGCCATAACCTTTAGTTGGCTCAAAATCAAATGAAATGTCAGGCAGACCAACACCTGCGTGAGGTATCATTCACTATGGGAGATTATGTGTATTTAAAACTTCAACCCTATCGACAAACTTCTATGGCTTTTCGCGCTTCTCTTAAACTCTCCCCACGATTTCTTGGTCCATACAAAGTCTTGGAGAAGGTTGGTTTGGTGGCTTATAAATTGGCCTTACCTCCTGGTTCTTAAATCCATGATGTCTTTCATGTCAGTTTGTTAAGGAAGCATTTGGGTCCAGCTACTCCTTCCTCTCCTGCACTTCCCCCTGTCTCGGTTACTTCAGTTGTTCTTCCCCAACCTGAAGTTGTCTTAGACCGATGTGTGATACGCAAAGGTAACTATCGTCCAAAATCTGAATCTGAAATTTTGGTGAAATTGGTGGGTGCACCAGCAGAAGACGCTACTTGGGAAAATGAGTGGCGTTTCTCCAAGTCCTATCCAGACTTCCTCCTTGTGGACAAGGTTCCTTAAGGGGTAGGGAATGATATGTACCACTTCACAGCAACGTAGTGGCACATTAGCAGACCACGACATGCAAGGATTGCACACTAGCAGACCATGACATGCAGGGATGAGAAGACCACGATGTGTAATTGTGGAATGGCAAAGTGAAAGAGACCACGACGTGTAGTGGCAAAGTGGAAGACTTAGTCTAATTTATTTATTTAGTCATTTGTATGTTGAGTCAGTTTGTTCTGTTCTGTTTTCAGCATTCCTAGTCTGTAGCCATGTTTGTTATTTTTCCTACCTGTACTGCTATATCTATATATAGCCTAAAAGAGTTCAGTGAAAGGATATGCAGTTATTTCTTAAACAACCTTCTCTTTTTCCTATCTTCTTCTTTATTCTTAAATTATACTTATCAGTTTCCCTCCTAAGAAAGAGAATTGGAAATCAAGAGGAAATCTCACCTCCCGAATCGCCAGCTACATCCGCACCTCGCTCGATCCCTCGAGCCATTCTGGAAACTCGTAAGAAAAAGGGAGAAAAGGAGGTTCTTGTTTATTGGCAAAATCTCCCCCCTGCTGAGCCCGCATGGGAAAGTCTTGCTGAATTGAAGACACGATTTTTCCTTAATCTCTGGGAACTTAGACTTCAAGCTTGTCAGGCTGCATCCTTTTTTGAAGAAAGTATTGTTAATATGATCTAAAATGTTGGCAGATTAATAGGTCTACATGTATACAAATAGAAATAAACTTATCTAAACTGTTTTATTGGATGTTTGCTCAGCCGTGCGCATGGAAGAGCCTGTGGGTCTTAAAACTTACTCTTTCTGCAGAGGTGAGAATCGTACTGTTTGATTTTTGCTGCTCAACATCCTGCCCCTTTATCCGTTTCTGGTGCAACTCCTTGACCTTCCTTTACTGCCAAACAATTGAATTGATAAATAATGGATTGTTATTTAAGAGCTCTGATAGGGTTTTGACTGTTAAACTGTTGTTTTACAATAACAGATTGGAGGCCTTAATCCGTTTCCTCCATTAAGCAGCTGCTAGCAGTCTCGTTTTACTGTGTTTTGAAGTTTGGAGGCCTAAACTCTTCTGCTAATATATATATTTTACACTCGCCAGCTCGAAATGCTCGATTTAAACGACTCAACCGACCAGTAAACTAAATTTATGAATAAAATTAACATAAGAAAACTTTTAATTTGACTTCTTATCTAAATCAGGTTTAAAATTAAATAGTGTACAAATTACCCCTGCATGATAAGAACCCAGGCTACTATTATAAAAAGTTTGAGAATAAAATTGAATGGAAAAAAAAAAAAGAAGAAGAGATAATTAAAGGGAGAAAAAAAAAGAGGAAATGAACAAAAAGGGAGACTAAATTTAAAAAAATAATAATAATAAAAATCACAGTTCATACAATGGTTAGTATAGAAGGTAAAATTTCCAGTATTTGATTAATTTGCGCTCCTATTTAACATGGAGCCATTGAAGTAGAGTCTAAGGTGGAGGATTTAGAG
>Ga0325405_1003207_pt1 | contig 16832 bp, 4 predicted proteins | sample PopdelMetagenome_21_FD_205663 | JGI IMG/M metagenome (GOLD analysis project Ga0325405, IMG submission 205663) | Populus deltoides microbial communities from Bellville, Georgia, United States - Xylem-Control-R2 | ecosystem: Host-associated > Plants > Phyllosphere > Stem > Wood/Secondary xylem...
TAAAAGTTATTTTTGATATAACCATGTTAAAACGATTAAAAAAACATAAAAACATTAATTTAAAATTAAAAAAACTATAATTTTTTTAAAAAGTACGATTGGACCACAAATACAAACATGACAGAAATATATTAAATACTCAATTTTCAATTTTAACTATAACTAAATCATTAACACTATATATATATATATATATTTTAAGTCGTATCAAAACTTTTTTTTTTTAACATAAAAAGATGTTTAGTCAATGCTAATGAATATTACAGTGTTTATATAAAAAATTAAACTGCGAAAAAATTGTCTTGAAATAACCCGATTAATTTGGTGGATGCAAAAACAATATGAATAACAAATAAAAAACATAGTTTAACTCAAGATAAATATTAAAAATGATATTTTTTATTTAAATATTGAGATGACAACATATTGGATCGATTATAATCAATCTTGATTAACTTGTTAATCCATGTGTCGTGTTATTAGACTATGAAAACCCTATAAAAAGCAAATCAAAACAAAATATAAAACATAATTTTCAATAAACTCAATGTTAAAGGATAAAATAAAAATAAAATCCAAAAAAATAAAATAACCCGAGTCAACCCAAGTTAACTTAACAAACCTGCTACTTGGGTTATGAGACCAAGATAACTCAATAGAAAAAAAAATTAAAATAAATTATGAATTCTTATTCTTAATCAATCTATTATTGAAATATGAAATTGAAAAAAATTTAATAATTTTTTTTAAGAAACAACTCGAGTTAACTTGTATTAATTCGTTAGGATTGTGACTTGAATAATGAGTTTGATATAACCTTATAAAAATTAAATAAAAAAAATTATGAAGTTCAATTTCTAGTAAATCTAATGTTAAATGATGAAATTAAAAATAAATAGATAAATAAATAAATAAAAATTGAAGTTAACTCGTCAAATCCGTGATGTGATTCATGAGTTAAAGGTAACCTCGTAAAAAACAAACCAAAACAATTCAAAAATCTAATTCTAAATCAACACAATTCTAAATGATGAAGTTAAGAAAAATAATCGATGAAAAAAAGATGAAAAGAACTCAAGTCAATCGAGTTAACCTGTGAAACTTGTAGTTCAAGTCATAAGATTGTGATAACCTCGTAAAAAAATCAATTAAAAAAAATTATAAAATAAAATACCTAATAAATATAATGTTAAAATATGCAATTGAATTTGAAAAAAAAAAAAAACACAGTGACATGGTTTAGTAAAAAAAAATTATTATTTCAATAAATAATATTATGTGAGAAGAAGTTACGTATTATGTGAGGAGGAGTTAAGTAAAACTACCTCTTTTTTATTTTATTTTTTTTAAAATATGTTGGACATCATCCATTAATCTCTTCGTTTTTATCTAGTTATTGACGTGGTTTGTTTGCCAATATTCCAAGACTCAAAGTAGTATTTATGTCAGTGGATATTTTTGTTATAAAACGGGTGTTTGGTCTAGGCATGTTTAAAAAAGGTTTGTTAGTAATAGAATTTTTTTTAAAATTTTTTTCCAATAAAAAATTAGAAAATATGTTTATTTATTAAGAACAAAGATGTTTTTTTTTTCAAAAATATATATTAACAAAAACTAATTGAAAATGGAATTTCATTATTCATCTCCTCACAAAATATTACTTATTTTTTTTCTATTTATTTTAAGATTTAGGTTAAAAAAATATATTTAAAATAAACTAATTAAGAATGAGTTTCACTGTTACCTTCCTCAGAAACACTTTTCACTATTTTTTTTTAAGAGTTTGCTTATCTTAGTCTCATGATTCTTGTTGTGGATTTTGAAAGTTAATTGTGTTTTATTATGTCTTTTTTAGTTGATTTTTTTTTTATCAATTTCTATTTGTTAATCTAGGATTAAATCCACACAAATACTTAAGAGTGAACTGAATTACGTATGAAAGGTAAAACTATAAATTAAAAACTCTTTACCTAATAATATGCAAGTCTAAACACTCAAATTATGCAGAAGCAATAAACAATATAAATATGATAATTAAAGAGTGAGAGTTTAGAGAGAATGCACTAATATTTATAAAGGTTCGGAAAACAAACTACTCCTCTCTTTGAACTTCTGTTTAAGAGTTTTACTTTCAACATCGATCTTAGTGGGTGAGACCAAACTATTACATGATTATTTTGCGGGTGCAAGATCAAACCCAATTCTTTTGTGGGCTTAGCATCAAACCGTTATCCCTAATCTTTTTATAGATTAAAGACTAGAAAACTTTTACTAATACTTGTTGAAAGACATGTATTAAACCACTCACAATTTTATCTTTAAAAGACTTTCCCAGTGTTTAGAGTGTCACTTATACTTTCCACAACATACTCTCTTAGTAGAGTTGATTGAAATAACAATTAAGATCTTTAGGAGGGTTTTGTCAATTTACATCTAACTTTATTTTTGGATGATTACAAGTGAAACAATGGTGTTATATATTATTTCTTAGAGGGAGCATGCTTAGATTTTTGTTTTAGGAGTTTCACACATGTTTTGGGCAAGTAAAACACTATTTATAGGCTTAGAAAAGAAACGAGCCATTAGACACAGTTTTCTGTCCATGAGCAAAATCTATTAAATCATTTTATAATTGATCAAATCATTTGAAGAATTGATCAGACCCCTTTAGAGTTAATCAGACCATTTTGAAGAACCCCAAGAGTTTTTGAAAATTTTCCAGAAATAGACTAATTGTTTTGTTACTGCCTTATCGTTTCCAAAACGGTGAGATCATTTTAGCTACTATCAAGATTTTGTCTAATTTTTTTTATTTTGGTCTTTTCTTGGTTTTTTTTTGGGTTTGTTTAGATTGTGTGTGTATTATAAGAAGTCCTAAATAAGTCTAATGCTATTTGGCAAAATCCTATTACAAATTCTTGATCATTGAAGTTGACATTTTAATTTCTATTAGATTTTTTTTTTGTTTTTGACCTTTATGAATCTTTTCCTTGCTTGTTGATGATTTATTGAATGTTGTAAACATATATATATATATATATATATATATATATATATATATATATATATATATATATATATATATATTTTGGCACATCCTTATTTATGATATTAATGATGTGATATACATATATCAACACTATATCAATACAATATTTTATTATATCTAATGTTTACTTTACTGAGTAAACATATAATTAAATCATTATCGTAGCCATAAAGCTAACATTTTCTTTAATATCTGGCTGATTTAGAATTAGACTTTATATTTTTATTTATTTTGCTTTCTATAAAGTTATTCCGGTCTCATCATTTGGGTCACGGGTTTTGCGAGTAAACTCTGGGTGACTCGGGTCATTTTTACGTCATTTATTTTTAAAATTTTTTCTTTCAAAATTGGATTTGCTTATCCGAGTTTCATGAATCGGGTCGTGAGCTAACTCAAGGTTTTTCGTCCTTGTTTTAGTTGAATTCCCCCTATTTTATCTTTGAATATTTAGTTGATTTGGAATTAGACATCATATTGTTTTTGGTTTGCTTTCTATGAGGCTATACTTGTCTCAATACCCGGGTCATATGTTTGACGGGTTAATTCGGGTTGACTTAATTCATTATTTTATTTTATTTTTCTATTTCATCCTTCAACATTGCATTAATTGAGAATTGAAATTCATAATTTGTTTCAATTTTTTTCTATGGAGTTATATCAATTACATGATCCGAGTTATATCTTTGACAAGTTAATTATGGTTGACTCAAGTTGTTTGTTTTTCGGTTTTTTTTTAAACTAATTTTTTTTTAAATTGTTTTTCATCCTTCAACATTGGTTTGATTGAGAATTGAGTTTTATAATTTGTTTCAATTTGTTTTATATGAGATTATCTCAATCTTATGATCTAAGTCACAAATTTGACAGGTTAACCCGAGTTGAGCTGGGTCGATCCAATATATATATATATTTTATCTCAAATGAAAAAGTAGGTAGAAGCTGCTTACAAATGAAATGGAATGTGAGCGTCCCACATCCCTATCTCTAAGAAATGTATATTGTTCTAGCGTTTTCCATGTAAAAAAGAATTAAAAGGTAAAAGAAAATAAACAAACTGGAAAGTAAAATAAAGTTGGAATGAGAATAGTAGAGGAAAAGGGATAAACAATAGGAAATTAAGCTGTAAATTACATAAAAAAAATATTATACATACAGAGCTAGTTATCTAGTAATTGTATGACCTTTTTATACTGTTACACGAAGATAGAATCTAAAGAGAATTGCAATGGAAAATCATGATTCTTAGTTTCCTGGTTGATCACGTAATGTGAATTTTAATCATCTTTGTTGATGATTGACATTTAATTCGATGGTTGATTGTCGATTTCATCGGACGGTGGTCGATTTCACTTAACGGGTTCAATAAGAGTGACATTAGATGTTCTTTAAAACAATCCAACGGCTAATAGCTCGTTCCCATATGTGAACGTGGTGAAATTCTGCATACTGTCTAACATAGTTTTTAAACCTGGCCGGTCCAAGATTCAGGTTTTGGGTTTTGATCGGGTCATCGGATCGGTAGGATCAATCTTTATTTTTTTTTAAAAATTCAAAACGGCGTCGGTTTAGTAAAAAAAAAAAGTCAACGGGTTGCAACTGAGTTTTTGACAAGGTTTTTCCGGGTCAACCAGGTCGCCGAGTCAACCCGCCGGGTCACACGGGGTCATGACTTTTTCTATTTTTTCATCAACCTGACCCAGTTCCAGCCCCGAGTCGGCTGGGTCTCGAGTTGACCCGCTATGCCAGGCCGGTTTTCAAAACTATGCTTTCGAACTATATTTTTAAGGATAACAACCTTAAAGGTGTAGTTTAACTGGTCAGATTTTAGATTTGTTTTTTAAGCTTACATGATCGTTAACTTCAGAGTCTATAGAATTAGTTAAGATACGTGTAAACTATCCATATTAAAAAAAAAGTTTGCCTAACGTGGTTACACAATTTGTTTTACAAAGGAGACGAAGGAGAGTTGCTTGCGTGGGTTTTTAAAGTATTTTTTTTAAATAATATATATTTTAATTTTTTAAATTTATTTTTAATATTGATATGATTTAAAATCATATATAAACAAATAATTTGAAACTAATTGCATAAATTCACAGATGTAAGCCAACAATCTACAATATCAGAATTGCTTAAGTTTCAATAATTGCTTCTTTTTTTTTTTTTAATAAAAAAGAGAGCCCAATAATAGGAAAGTGGCTTTTGATTTCTGTAAATGAGCTCACCAATATTAATTTCTTAGACTGTACATAATGGCTACTTCATCCTAATCCTAGCTAACAGTAGAGAAGATAACGGCATCATATATATATATATATATAAAACTGCGATTATTGTCAGCAGCTCTCTTAATTAACAGACTGCATCTCTTTAACTTCGAGCTCATCTTCCATTAATAATAAATCCTGCCAAATCAAACAATAAATCACACTCAAATCAGTAATTTCCAAACCATTATGTCCATAAAATGGGGTTCTCAAACATTCCCCGATGACTGTAGTTTTGCCACTAAGAGTGAAAAGAATTGAAGCAATTCGCGAGCTTATAACCCAAATTATCTCTCATCACACAATTTCTCTCGAAGAAGAACAGTTGGATTTCCCTCATTTTTAACTCTCAAGAACGCAACACTTGAGAATCAAAACAGAATCACAAGCAAGAGCTTCAAGAACACTCATCATTACATGCTCTACACCAAAAAGAACGAATAAGAAAGAAATCACAAAGACAATAAGAAGCAAAAACGAACCTTAATTGACGTATGAGCAATTTTAGTGCAAGGCCTTGACTGTAGTTTTGCCACTAAGAGGCGAGCAAGGCAAGATAGGCCTGGAAAAAAACACAACCTCCATAGCAGCATGTGGGGGGACACCAAAGCTTTCTTCTAATTTCCCAATCAAAGCCTTCCTGATCATTTCTTTAGCAGCACTCAATCTTTCTTCACCAAGATGTGAATCCTCCTCTCTTATCCTCAGAACCTGACTGTGCACAAAACCTACCTTCTTCTTCATCAAATCTTTTGATCCCTGATCTTCTGTATCACACCCTCCAATTTCTTGACTATCATTCTTGTTATTCCTCTCCCTCTCCCTCACAGTCATCTTTATTTTTTATTTCTTTCTTCGAACATAAGCGTCAACAGCCCAACAATATCAGAGAGAACTAGAAGGGAGCTTCAACAACAATAACTGATGGCATCGGGGAGTTTTTTTATATATAGACGGGAGAAGAGCAAGACGTTGTTGTCTTTTTGGATTTATTTATTTGGTACGTGGTGGATTGGGAAGGTGGGTGTGTGACACGTGGCATTTGAATAAATCACGTGTTGACTGATACGACATGTGGTGTGGTGAGTGGATAAAACTAGTCATGTAGGAGAGCAACTGTTGCCGTTTCGTTTGCAGAAAGTTTTGGGTCTATAATTGAATGCCATGTCACCGGTCCTCCTTAGAATTTGTTTTTTTTTTTTCTGTTTTCGATTCACTAATATTAACAATGAAATCACGTATTAGATTTTTAATTGGATGTGCAAAAAAGGGATTGGATTTGCGTCAACATCAAATCCAATTATTAGTCTCCATTATTATCATTATTATTATATATTTTTTGTTGTTGTTAATTTCTTTTTGTGATTGACCTCACAATTATATGGTGGTTAAAATATAAGATATTTTTTTAAAATAAAATTATTATTTGATGTAAATATGTTATTTTATAAGAAATCAGTTATTATTTTGAATACAAGGGTTTTTTTTTTTTATAAAATAAACATGTATGGTTTAGTCTCACTGGGATCTTAAATATTACAGGTGATGTTATTGAAATTCTAGATGGTAAAATAATTGTTAGGGTTGATAACATTCAAGACAAGTCATTTGATGAGTTGTGAGGAACTTATGATGATTAAGCAAGTATTTAAATGAGTTTTAGTGGCTGAAATGGGCTTTATATGTGTGTGTTTTAGAGATGAAGCAAGAAAGATGATAATAAAATTTTAAAAAGAAATGATAGTTGAAGGAGTTGGAACATGAATCCTTATAAAGTCATAAATCCCACAAACTTGCTTGGAAAAGAGGGCAAAATAGTTAGCACACATCTAAACCTATTACTAGAATTTATCATTTAGAGTGATAGCCTCTAATGGTTGTTAGATCACTATCGAGTTAAAATGATGACACCATAAAGGTCATACACTTGGAGATAAACATACCCTATCTTTATATTTATATGACCTACTCAAGATAGAAAAACATGTAAGCATTTAATACTTGATACAATATATATGAAAGGTATGTGAAATAGTTCGAACGTCATTTAAGGGTGTCTATTTAGGAGATATTTGTCTGATCAAATGCATTTGGGTCAAACCTAAGTTGTCTGGTCAGGTGTGATAGGTTAGGCATGTGAACTAAGCTACTTATTACATGTGGCAATGATGTGTCTGAGGAAGTCCCTTCGATAAGTACTCTTGTTCTATATGTACATCACTTGCCCCTATAAGTCTTAGTGGAATGGATGACATTAATACTTAGGTGTTTATCCATTCTTTATAGAGCTTTTGTCACTTGATCAACATTTCCTAGATAAAAAAAAGGCATGTTTTAAAAATAATATGTTGCTTGTCCTCATGACATGTTCATATCCTAGATAAAGAAAAAGTCTTTTGACTCGTATTATTGGTTACCCTTGTCTAACGAGTAATTATTATGTTATTCATCAAAGAACATACATGTGTGAAGGATGTATAATGTGGAGTTTAGGAATTCGTATGTGGACGTGTAGGAGGATGATAAAGGTCTTGGCCCTTTCATGAATCTTTTCAGTTCACTTATAAAATGGGGCACATGTCAAGTTTTGAGTGATTTTGTCGGCACTAATTGATTACATGGTTGACTAAATCAACTTGGGTTTATGATAATTTTTTACAATGAAAACTACCCACTGTGACCATTACTCTCAATTATTTACAATTCTAAAAACACTATTTTATGACTTGCAAAGGGATTTTTAAGCGGTGTTGTTTTTTGTTTCAAGCATTTCCAAGTCATTTGTGCTTGTCTTTATAATTTACTAATGGGATCTTAAGTGATTCTATTAATTTTTTATATTTAGAGACTTCTAGTCAAGAAAATATCTTTAATAACATTGTTTTTAAATTTTAAAATGGTAGATCACTCTTAGGTAGCATATAGGTCGAGGTTATTAGATAGGAGGTCCCAATTCAGTGATGTATAATCCTATAATAGGGCTAGAGAATTCTAAAGGGGATAAGGTATCTTGAGTTTTCATTAAAATTTAGAGATTCCAAATAGATGACCCATACAATCATTATTTCTTTGAACAAGTCAGACTCTTTTAGTAGAGTATTGTCTTAAGGTTACATGATTTAGGTGCCCTATAAAAAGAAAAGAATTAGTTGCCAGCTCAAAGGTTCACTAAGGAAAAGGTAGAGATAACAACTTTTGTGTGCATGTTTGTATATGGATAAAACTTCTATTTGTTCGGGTTTATAAAATGGGTCCTTAAGCATTACCAATTGTGTTTTAACAATCTGAACTCAAATGGCTACACCACGATAGTAGCTTTTAAGAAATTTTACAAGTTGTACGAGGGGGAATGTGAACTAGCACTATTCAAAATATGCTATATAATGATTGGTTGAATAGATGATAGATAAGGAATATCTTAATTTTGCTCATTCTCTATCTAGGAAAAATAACCAGCACATGTTGTCATCATTGGCAAGACAAACCATGTGAAGGAATGTAGATGTGATTGATTTGTATTAATAAATTGGTTTGTGGTCCACTACAAGTTAAGGGTGTGCTTAAGTATAATAGAGTGTTTTTGGGGATGCCTAGAGAGTGGAGACCAGGCTACATAATAACATCCACATAATAAATAGTATTGACCAAGCATTCGCTAATTAGATGCTTCTAATAAAGGTCAACCATAAGATCAAACTCTAGCTCGAGAGAGAGAGGAGAGAGAGAGAGATTATAAATGAGCATGGGTAAGAGTTAGTTTTCCTTTATTTTATTTTTCATGCATCTCAATTTTATTTTATTTTTATCTTTAATGGTTGTTATTTTGTAAAAGATATGACCCTGATCAATTATCACCACCTCAAAAAGGCTTAGCTAGTTGAAGTAGCTTTTCATAATCCAAGAGGAAAAAGAAAAGGGCTTAGAGACAACTTGTTGACATTATTTTCACGCTAACACCAAAGTCACTTATGGTTCTTTCATTTATAGTAGAACCTTCAGCACTTGGGTTTCCAATTTATAAGGATATAAATAAGATTCATACTATATTAAAGTGTAACATCTTAGAGAAGAAGAGAGTGACCCAGGTCATCTTAGAAAAAGATGAGACTCTTAAACGATCACTTTTCCTATTACAAGGTGATATGGACTTTGGTGAGGATATTGAGAGAATAAGAAAGAAATAAATTGATACAAGCACGAGGAGAAAACAAGGTAAACAAAGAGTGAGTGAGGTTCTCTCTTTTTCTATTAAGGTCTCTTTCAGAATATAGGTCATCTCATCTTCTCATCTAATCTCCTACATGTAGTTTATTACAACATATATTATAAAATTTATTATTGTTATCCCTTCCTATCCACTTTATCACCCCACACAAAAAATAACTTCTTTTTCTAATAAAGATGTTTCTCAATTGAAGGAGTTTAGACTCAAGTATTTTTCTCCATCTTTTATGCCTTTGTATGATGATCATGAATAGGAGTTGTTAGTCTTGTTCTAGGATACCCTTACATTTTAAGGTGATGAGTGATTATATCAATCAATTTGTGTGTATTAGTTAATTCTCAATAATAAGATGAGGATGAGCTTTCAACATGCTCTTAGGGTAAATCCTCATTGTATTTTTCATTTAATTTTTGTTATCAATATTTTTCTAACTTTCACATGATTTTTTAATGTCTTAGATCCAATTCCATTGCCTTTAGAAGTAACAGGCCAAATGACAAAAGATGGTGTAGATCTATATCGCACATGTGCGCGTTGCGTTGCGTTGTGGTGTTGGGATCAAGAAATCACCACCTAGTTGTTTGGTTTAGGGTCACTAGGAGACCCGAGCAAACTGGTCTTATATGAAATTACAGGGTAAGAGACTGGTTATGGCTATGAAATGTATTAGCACCAATAGTACAACTTATCTGAGGTAAGATGTATTGTGTGGTTTCGATGTGGTTTAAAGGTATTGTGGGTTCCTAATTGGTGGTCCGTCTATTGCTCAGAATAAACATTTATTCTCATGAATAAATCTGACATTTTGATTAGTTATGGGCTTGTATGCCCAAGTAAATTCTTATAGGAAGAATATATGTAGGTGCCCTTACACCAATGGGTTTATGGCTACTTATATATCCATGAATCCCACTTATTGCATAAGGATGATGGTAAAATGGTAAGGTGTTATAGTTTATATCATAACCCATTTTTGGGTTATTCCTCAAATTCACTTATTTTTCTTCCAAAACAAAAATAAAATAAAAACTCGCAACGTGGAGAAAGAAAGTCGAGGAGGATCTCAAATATGTGGGAAAATCAACCTGTAATTGGTTAGAAAACTCGAAGCCTAATTGTACCCCATTATGCCTAAAAATGGAGAAACAATGTAAATTAAAGGTCAAATAAAATGATTATTGAATGAATTTATATTTTTACCAAGTCAATGAATTGAAATCAAGGGTAAAATCGCAAGAAAATCAAAGTTTTGGGGTCAATTAGGTGTTAAATTAAATAATTTCACAACTAAAAACCCTTTTGCAAAAGACACCGAACTATAGGGGTTTAATTGACAAAAAACAGGATGAAATTGAAGAAAATTGATAGTTTAATGGTCAATTAGGGGTTACATTGCAAAAATCCGAGATTAAGGACCAAAATGAAAAAGATGTTGAAATCCTGGGTTCAAATTGAAGTTTGGGAGATGCTAAATTACACTAAATCAAAACTTTAAGGTGAATTAGGGGTACAATTGAACAAACTTGAAAGCTAGATGACTCAATTGAACTTGGGCTAAAATCCTTAATTCAAGGCTAAACAGTGTCGTTTTGCATTAAAAAAAAAGGTGACCAGACAACACGTCATCTGGTCACTGTTCATGCTTTTCCCTGATTTTGCCTGAAAAAGGTGCTCGGGTGGCTACTTTTCAGATGCATTTAATGCCTCATATGTCCATTAAATTTGACCAATCTTGCGCACAAATGATTACCTAACATTACTCTACAATCCCATGTGGTCTGTTCAGGTTGATTGACACCACAAAGGATGCGACGCCGGCCTAAAGTTGCCAATTGAGGCAGCCTTGAACTATCAAATTTGACAATCATGATGACTACTTCAAACCAACGATTGAGATCTTTCCTAACCGAATGAAGAGTCGAAATTTTTCCCTCTTCTACTTCCTATAAATAGGAGTGGATTTCATGGCCTGAGCATGAATAAAATCGAGTCCAAAATTGGTCGGAAACCAGGTTTCCCCCATTTTTTGCTCTGCAACAAGTTATCTCCCTTCTTTCTCTCTTCGTCGTGGCCTTCGTCTACCACCACACTCACCACCGACTTGACCACCATCATCTCCACCAACCCAGCTCCTCACTAGTAGTAGAGTGGCCACCACAACCTCCTCTCTCTTATTCCTCAAGTTCCGCCTTAAGCCACCAATACATCTACCCACCTCAAGCCAGGCCAGTGACAACAACTTTATCCCCTCCACCAGGTCACCTTCCATTTTTCTCTCCCATTGTCTGCAACTGCTTAGTTGCATGCAGAACATGAACTATTGTTCACGTTCTGCAAAATAACTAAGCTTTAGAGTGGACCGAACCCGTTCCAAGCCATCTTGAATGGCTGGGCTGGGTCCGACCTGGGCCCCCCAAATAAAAAGAGAGATCCATTGAGTCGAGATCAGCCTAACCATTTTAGGTCAAAATCGATCCATCACAACCTTTTTGGGCTGATTCCAGCCCAGTTAGCTAGGCCGACCTAACCTATATTTTATGATATTTAATTATAATAATATAATATTTATTATTGTATATTAAGAAAACAAAAAAATCCAAAAAAATTTCAAAGGGCATTTTAAAATATTTGTGATTTTCTCAAATGTTTTCCATCAATTTTGTATAATATTGAGTTGTATATTTACACTGTAAGATACAAACCTAGTATTAAAATACCAAGCTTTTTCCAAAATATTTCAAAAAGAATTAAAATTTTTTTTCAAAACTTTTAAATTAATTTCTCTTTTCACACACACACACACATACAGTTTTCATGCGTACGGTCAAATCCTGAAATATTTCCAAGCATATCTTCATAAAAATAAATTGCATCTTTTTCGTGTTTTAAAATACAAAATGGATATCATAACTTATTTATGATTATCCGTTAGGTTTTGGTCAAAATATAAAAAATCATTTACCAATTATTTTGTTCATTTTATGTTAGGGTCTAAATATAGACTTTAATATCTGTGAGGTATAAGATTTTATGATTTCAATGTGGTGATATCACAAATAGAGTTCATGCAGGAAGCATCGACAATTTAAATTGCAAGGAGATATACTCATACAAAATATTTTCAACATGCTATGCAGACAACCACTGATACGAATGAACGGAGGCAAACAAACTAGAGAGAGATCAATTTTGGGCTTGGAAGCAAACCCAAAACCCTAATTGGACCTAAAAGGGAAACACCTTGTTTAAGGATTCAAAACTTTTAAGGAGAAAGGCAAGCACGATAGTTTTTTTTTTCTTATGAGTATATATATATATGGACTTTAGCCTTTAGGATCCATGGTTGATGTTAAATACTATACTATAATTAAAATTATTGTGACTCGGCCCACCGTCCCTTCAATTGGTACGTGTGACTTTAGGACTTTTTCTTCTTTCGAAAACAGGCATTTAGCCCACATGTGGATAGAATACATCCTCAAGTATTAAAGATACAAGGTAGAAAATGCGATGCTAAAATTCAGACTTTAGAATGATTAATTATAATTTAATTCAGTAAGGTAGAGCGATTTTTTCACAAAGAAAGATTTGCCTTAGACCTTAGAAAAGATCAACAAATAGAAATCTAACCTAAAAAAACAATTAAACAACAATGCAGCTTACCTTAGATAGGGTGCACTAGGGGGTGATGCTTCTTTTCCTTGCATAAACAGTTTCTTACCTAGACTCTTGCAGACCATAAGTTCCTAGTGACCATATCTAACACTAGGCGGCGACTTCTAACATTAATTATAATTTTATGATTAAATCCAAAAATTCTTTCCAACAACACACACCTCCTCAAGAGGTGTGATAAAACTCATTGTCGCTCTTGATGTCGTGGCACCCCGCGACAGTTTGGAGATATGACTTGGGCTACTTTTTACACATGGAAATGATAGTATTTCAGGTAGGCTTTTTATTTTATAGTTACACATGTATAGGTACATATTTGTTTGGAAAAGTATTGCATATGAAAAATGAGTATCAAAACAAAACAATTAATTACTTATGATGCTTGGCGACGATGATAAAGGAAGTTTTGTTAAATTTGGTTTTTCTTTAACAATGAAATACTTTTTTATTAAATAAATTTCAATCAAATGAATCAAACATAGAAAAATATTTTGTAGAATCATTTCTTTCCTTATCATAGAGTCTAAGCATACCGTCATTCTGTACCTAAGTGGAATAACGATTGGTATAAAGTTTATTTAATCTATTACTTAGGAATCAGTAGCATCCACATGGCGTGAAATTGTGATTATACATGGCATTTTGGTGAACAAATGGCGTGTAAGGGTGCTCGAGGTTTATTCAAATTTAGCTTTTTGCATGATGGGGTTTGCAAAGTTAAGCCAGACCTAGTTTTTACGAGGCTGAGAGGAATTTAACTGGGCCACGATTTGTGTATAAATGTGAAAGTGGTGATGTTGCTATTGGTTAGTGTTAACACCTGGACCTAGATTGCATGCGTGTAGAGAGAAAACAGAAAGGAAGAAAAGAAAATAGAGCCACGAGGCACGTCCACGACATAAGGGTGACCATGGATAAGGTTTCTTGTGTGACTCCATATCATACCAAGAAATACTTGCTCCCTTATGGAGACATCATGCATGAACATGACATCACAGAATTAAACAGGCATGATTCTTGTATAGGAAAACTCAGAAGAATTTCTAGGGTTAAGCAGACCAAACCAACCACTCATGGACGTTACAGGCTCCATATGGTAGTGATGATGATAAAATACCTCAAGGATTTGGAGGTGTATATATATATATATATATATATATATATATATATATATATTATCTTGCCCTATCATTTTTCTATGGAGAAGTAGCTTTTGAAAACAGTGTCCTTGACAAGCAGGAGTGGATTTCCTGTTTTTCCTCTTCGATTTCTCTATTATACACGGATTAAAACCCACTTCAACTGTTTTTGACAACCTATTTATCTCTCGTTGATTTACAATATTTAAATAAAACTTTTGAATTGTTGTATTTTGAAAAACTAGCTAGACTAAATGTACTAAGTTATTAAAAAAATATTATGGCGTGTCAATATTTCATAGGAAAAATATTACATGTTTCGTTGATTAAATGACTTTGACCCTCAATCAAGTACTAGTTTGAATATATATATATATAACCTCTCATCATTAGCTCGACTTCGATACATTTATGAGCATGTGGCTCTAAAATATAATGAAAGGGTAATGTTAGAAATTAAGTGATGTGAGAATAGATGACCTAATTAATATGCAAATAGTTCTTAATTTGTATGACATGCTAAAAGATTGAACTTGTGAGCTAGAAAGAGTAAAGCATTGATTTTTTATGGGCTTACCCCTTAAAATATGAAAAAAAAACAAGAGTAAATTCATAGAGGAAAGTGGTATCAATTATAACTTTTATCGGTGGATCAACCAAAATTAAATAGGAATTACGAAGCTACAAAATTAGTTTAAAGTTTTTCTATGTACATAATTAAAAAAAAAACTATAAAAACAAAATTACTCCAAATGCATAGAGTAATTAAATAAATTATTTAGAAGGAAAACCACTAAAAATAATTATTTAATTGGGGGCTTCCCCGGTAGGGACAATAAAGAAGGTGGTCTCTCTCTCTCTCTCTCTCTTTTTTATCTTTTTTAATTTTTTTATTGAATGCTTTTTAGTTTTTTTTAATTTTTTTCTTCAATATTATGTTGATTTTGAATTGAATGTCATAATTTATTTCAGTTTTTTTATAAGATTATTGTAATCTCGAACAAATATCTTAATATTTAATTGGTACTTAATTTTGCAAGCGTCTATTTTTGTTATAATAACACTATATAAAAAATTTTAAAAAACAAAATTTTTAAACCAAGTGGAGTATATGATCCCAATTGCGGATTTGGTGAGTCAAGCTGTGAAACTCAAATTCTTCATTATATAGTCGTCTCAACATAAAAAAAGTTGTTATCTTAAAACTTTTTTTTAAAAAAATCAAGCTATATTTTTATATTTGTCTAGGTTACTGTAAAACCTTTAGGCGAAAAATCATAAATTGACTAGTTTTATGTAAAACAAAAAAATTCATAACTCTTGATAATCATAACTTGGTACCAACAAAAATAGAGGGAACTCTGCCGAAATTTTCAAAAAAAAATCCCATAATTTTAGACATATTACCCAATACTTGATATTGGTAAAGAAATGTTGGGAGATTTCATGATATTATTATTTGAGGGTGTTACAGTTACCTTTAGACCCGTCATTTCGACTAAGTCACTTAGAGGCAACTCTCATATAAGTCAATTTTAAACCCGAGCTAAGAAAACCAGATGTGAGATTTTAAAGTTGACCCATTAGGTTAGATGTAATAACAATGTCGAATACTTCTCTCTCTTTTTTTATTGAATCTTTTTTATTTTTTCTCATCTTTCAACATTTGATTGATTTTGAATTGGTTTTCATAATTTATTTTAATTTGTTTTTTATGAGATTATTGTAGTCTCAAACAAACATCTTTACATTTAGTTGGTGCTTAATTTTGGGAATGCCTATTTTTGTTATCATATCATTAAGTAAAAAATACCTTTAAAAAAAAATTGTTAAACTCAATGGAGTCTATAATTAGTTGTTTAAAATTTATAAGAATATTACCTAAAAATTAGTTATTCTCAAATCTTTAAATATAATAAGATTGGTCTTCTACTATTCCATATCTCATATAGAGTTTTATCAAAAAATTTTATTAAAATCTTTTTTTTAAAGATAAGTAATAGTTTATAGGTTATAGTTCTAAAACAAAAGTGAAAGGTTTGTATAGTTGATTATAAACCGCATCCTATCCAATATAATGTTTTTTTTTTTTTCAGGAGTTTAAAGATTTCATAAAATAAATTATTTTTTTAATTCAACATTTTTTATTCCTTTAATATCTTCATCTTCAATAATAGGTAATGATATTACAATTGAGTGCAATTTGATCTTGTTGGATCGATAGGACAGAACATTGGAATGAGTTTTGGGTTCTCCAAAAAGACGTGACAAACTGATCAAGGAAATGTAGCAAACATGGATTTATTTAGAAATCATTCATCTTCTACCTTACGTTTGAAAACAATCATCATTCGTATCAAATAGTTAGCATAACAGAGTAAATTATTAAACTTTTATATATATATATATATATATATATATATATATATATATATATATATATATAAACTAAATTGTGGCTGTTTAGTTACACTAAT
>Ga0325405_1003212_pt1 | contig 16827 bp, 5 predicted proteins | sample PopdelMetagenome_21_FD_205663 | JGI IMG/M metagenome (GOLD analysis project Ga0325405, IMG submission 205663) | Populus deltoides microbial communities from Bellville, Georgia, United States - Xylem-Control-R2 | ecosystem: Host-associated > Plants > Phyllosphere > Stem > Wood/Secondary xylem...
GGTCTTGACTCTTCGAGTGTGAAGGGTGTTTTGGTCATTTAGCGAAAAGGGTATTTTGGAGATAAAACAAAGTTCAAAGGGATAGAATTTCGCCTGCGTAGACCTATCACAGGCAACTTGTGATGGAGATTTAAGAATGTGATGCTTGTAATTATAATCTAGAGGTTTTACGGGGTATAATTGCGGTATAGGGAAATGGTCACAGCATGAACAATGGTAGGAAAAAGTAAAAAATATTTTTTTTACTCTTGAAAATTAAAATAGAAAGCAATATATATAATGATGGTGGAAATTATATATAATCCTAAATTGTTCTTTGTAGGGTTTTTTTTCCCTTCCAAAACGGGGTCTTGAATTGTGAGACCAGCACTCTTTATTTTAAGGAAAATGCTACGTGAATAGAATCTCAACTTTTTTTAAAAAAAAAAATTCATATTTCTAAAATTGTTTAATTTCAATGTTTCAAATCTGGGCTATTTTTCATTTGAAAAAGATAGGCATTGATCATAGAAAATTACTTGAAAACAACTAGATTTCGTAATACATACGTGTTTTTTTGATTTTTTACGTTGTTGTTTTATTAATTAATAGAGTTGTTTGTTTTTTTATTTTTTTTCTTGTAATCAGACTAATCTCTTTATTCAGATTTTCTCTTTATATTTTATATATATTCTTGATATGAACAAATATATATATATATATATATATATATATATATATATATATATATTTAAATAATTATAGCTTCAAGATCTGGTGTTTATTCCTTGGACACAGAATTTAAAAGCCAATTAATGATGAACTAATTGACAAAAACAAACAATTAGATTCACTTTCTCAGCACTATAACAAAGTATAGATTCAACAATACAACCATCATTACTTATCTGGTTTTCTGAGAGATGGACTGTACTTGAGCATAAGATAGGGCAGAAAATACTCAAGCCATGATCCATGTCTAATGAATAAAAAGTCGGAAGAGTTCAAGAAAGCTGAGACATGGCATGATCGATGGCATAAACCCTAGCAAAATGTTTCCCTTTCATTGGTGGATCTAGATCACGGGGCTTTACGCCTTTTGGAATAAAGCAAAAGTTTCTTATGCCATAAGGCTCAGTGCTTCACCAAAAAAAAATAGAAAAAAAAAAGAAAAAACCTTTTCTCCTTCACCAAAGCGAAAGTTGTTCATACCATCATGCACAATGATTCGCAAAAAACCCTTTCTCCATCACCAAAACCATGAGGATATGGTTAAAAAACGAAAAAAAACAACTTGTAATTTAGTTGGGTTGGTGGTAGTGGCCCTGATCGATCAGTCTTCCTCTTTAATCAACCTTGCATTATAAAAAAGCTTTCTCTTTGGCGAGATGTGTACTCCATGGATCGTCAAGAAAACTTGACTAAGTTCCAAAGGCACCCTCACAAGAATTGCTGTGTATAAATTTCACTTTTTTTCACCTAGTTGATATGAACAACATGATGATAACCCCCAGAAAATCATTCATATCTCCTGCTTGTCGCAGAGCTGATTAAGATTTACAGGAATAAAATACGTAATGAAGTTATCATGTTCACCCAATCCAAGTATCCTTGCAAAGGTGGAATGGAACATGTAACAAGATCTAAACAAAAACTACCAAATAACATTTATAATAAAGTATTTATATATTTTTTTGAAAAAACTGAAGTTTTAACTTCACGAATATAGAACCCTACCCTGTTAAATATTTTATTGTGCCTGGGTTAATTTTTCAACCAAAAAAGTAATATTTTTTTTTATATAAAAAAAGCACAAAGTTTCAACTTCACAGGAATAGAATTCTTTTGAAGATTATACCACCCACTGGTCGATTCTTATGTAAAATATCAAATGTAAAAATAATAATTATTTACACATTTTTTTGAAAAAAAAAACAAAGTTATATTTTTAGACAACAAAATTCAACTTCACCATAACAAAATCCTTTTAAAGATTATACTATCTAAATGTTGATTCTTTGATAAAAGAAACCAAGCTTTGTTTAATATTTTGAAATTAATTTCATATTTTTTATGGAAAAATTAAAATAGCCTAGCATACCCCATATATGGTATAACAAAAAAAAACATTAATGAATATGCATATCACCACCTAAAAACAACTATTATTAGCCTAAAAAACAAATACACAATTAAAGCACAACAATTCATCTAGATAGCTCGTTTTCTAAAAAACATTTTTCTTTTTTCATCCACTGAACCACCCATTCTCACTTCTCCTCTAAACATTCATTGCTCAATCTGCTACCAAACCAATTACATTGTATAAAAAAAATTTAAGCACATAAATACAAGAGATAAAATCTTAAATTGAAGATTTGATATAAAGGAAAATTAAAGAGAAGTCATTGGAGCAACAATGAATAAGGGATGTTCTTGTTCTTGGTGGGATGTAACTCATGTTGAGGTAGAGGAGTGATGATTAAGATGATTTGAGGGGGGGCGGTGGGGAAGAATCATGATTGTTATGCTAGTTTAGTATTATTGAGAATCAGGAAAATGAAAGTAGATTGCGATCGGGTTGTGTAAGGATTGCCAGGGCATCTATCTATGGAATAAGTTGTGGGTGTTGTTGTTACTAATCAATAGTGATGAGGCACAATTTTAAAATGGAGTTTTTATTTGTGATAATCCTAAAAATCTCTTCATTTTCTTATTTAATCACAATAAAACATTATCATTAAGTTTACACATCTCCACTATTTCTTCTTGCTTTTTGTGTGAGTTTATCAACTTCACCAATAATAGAGATCTATATTGAAATTCTCTATTCAAACAATCCCCCCCCTCTATTTTTCCAATCTTTAAACTCTGTTAGAACTATTCTTGACTATATTTTACAATCTTGATTATCTTGTCACCTGTCTCATGAAATTTTATGTACATTAGGCTTGTCTAAAGACAATATAGGAAGACACTTTAATGGAGGATTCTAGCCATTATATGCAAAGGTAAGTTGGCTAACCTATTGGTCTTAAAAGGTCTCTCATCGCTCATATGATAAAACCCTAAAGGTTGATTTGATGTCTATAAGATGCAAAGAGTATAGAATGAGAAAATCTTATTATCTACTAATCACGACGTTGCAGACTTTTAATAGGAGTATGAGATTTCATGAGTGTTAACTTAAGACAACATGTGTTTATAATACAATGTCATGTAGTGTGTGCATGGACATTACTCAATATCAAATTCATAAAAAAAGAAGAATAAAATAATGCATGAGATGCAGGTAAACAAAATATGTTGTACAAAATATAAAGATAAAAAAATACAAACAATAATCATATATTAATCAATTCAAACAAACAATCATGGCATAAACATTTAAAGCATGTATTAAAACACAATAAACAACATATTATCATAAAATTAAACAAATAGAGCTTAACCTTAAAGTTTCTAGTGGAGTTGTTATTATATCACAGAAAATATTACAATGAGTTGATTAGGATTTATAATGGTTAAATAGGAAAATGAGTTGTCACTTAATTTTATAGTAATTAGAAACCCTAACTAGTCTTCAAAGTTTTTTAGACACGGGGTTAACTGTGCTAAAAAGGGAAGAATAAAATCATATTAAGGCATCCTACTTGAGACAAGCCACTTCGTATTTGTTTTTAATGTTAAATATGTGTATTGTACTCATACGCTAAGGATTTACCTACACTAATACGTGAGTGTTTACTTACTAATGGCTAAAGACTATACAACCTTAGACAATGATTTGGGATCCAGAACCAATTATAGGGTTCAATCCTTTCTTTTAGAAATATATGTGTTGGATCTAAAAGGATGAAGAATGATAAATTGGGCTTAGACCTATCTTTTTTAGCTAGTTTTTTTTTTTAAAAAAAATAGGCTTAAAAGTCACAACGTTTACAAAACAAGCCTTTATAGGGTCATATTGACTTAGTCCAAGATCTCCTTACAACAGTGGGATGGAACATGTAATAAGACTCAACCTAAACAACCAGATAATACTTACAAGAACATGTTCATATATATATATATATATATATATATATATATAGCAAAGTCATAACTTCACAAATACAAAACCCTTTTAAGGGTTTTACCATACTTAGCTAATTTTTTGAGTAAAAAACACAGAGTTTCAACTTCTTAGAAACTTAACTCTTTTAAAGGTTATATCATTCATAGGTCGACTCCTTGAAAAAATAAAAAAAAATTTATTTATATGATTTCTTTAAAAAAAAGTTTAAAAAAGAGCAACTAGTTTTAAAAAAGAGAAGTGATGACTAAGAGGATTTGAGGGGAAGAAATGGAATCATGTCTATAATGCTAGCTACTATTTGGTGTTGCTAAAATACAGGTGGGGGAAATTAAGTCATGATCAGGTTGTGTATAGACTATTAAAGAAATCATAGATAAGTTATGTGGAATGAGTTATGGTTGTTGCTTCTATTAATCATTAGTAAGGAAACAAAGTTTTGAAGTGGAGGAAAGGTAGGGGTTTGTTTCAGGAGATATGCCATTGTGAATCGGCAATGATGATTGGAGCTTTTGGCTAGAGAATGAGTCTATTGTATAATGGTTATGGGAAAGGAAAAAGATATGGTTATAATGGTCTGAGCTTTTGGTGGAGTGAATCAATAAAGGTAGCTTGATCAATTTTTAGGGTAGTAAAGGTCAGATACATGATTGTTACTCTTGTGAAGAAGATCTAGTTAGGAGAAAGAGTTTAGCTTGTTTGAGTTATAGTGGATAATAATAAATGGTGGTCGATTGACTTATGGTTAAGTGAGAGTTTGTTCTATACTAGGGTGTTGGTGGAGAGAGGACAATGTCTAGTTTATTGGTTTTCAGTGGTAGGAGGAGCTAGGTGATGGCTTCTCAATGAGGCTGAGAGAAAACAATACGGGTGGAGGTAGTGTGACCCAGGTTGAAGAAAAAGGGGAATATTTTTTAGGTTATTTCTTTTTGCTTATTATACTATATACAAAAAGAACTGGGTTTTTCCGAGGTGATTCATAATTCATATAATAGAATAGAATCGGGGTTTTTTCCTAGGTGCTTTAACATTCATATAAACAATAAAGCACCTTATGTTTTTTTGTTTCTCGTTTTCAAACTTTTTTTATTGCAATTGCATCCTTTTATAACTTAATAGAATTAGGCTTGATTGAATCCTTTTATAGCTTAATAGAATTAGGCTTGAAATTATAAACAAAATATTAAATTAGAAGATAGAAGACCGAAATGTAAAAAAAAAATATTGCCAATCCCACATTCTCAAAATTTTTATTTTGACCTAAAAGTTTATTTCATTCATTTTTAGTCTTTAGCTTTGAGAGAGAAGATGTAAACCCTCAGTCAGAATTCTCTTGGATTAACGATTTATTAAAAAGAAATTAGAATCAATAATGAAGTAAGAAAATATTTTAGATAAGAAGAAGTAAAGATTAACCTATGAAAAAGAGAAATTGATTTAGAAATAAAAAGAATAAAAGAAAGACAAATTAATAAAATATAATTAATTAGAGAATGGTGAAATTAAGTAACATAAAGTGATTGTAGTGGTGTTGAATCAAGTAAAGAGTTAAAAAAATAGGGTTTAAAGTGAGAATTTAAGAAACTTGAAGTTATTATGCAAATAAATACATGAATGACTTCCTTATTCCTTATTCATGGTTGACCAAGAGAGTAAAGAGGGAAAGAAGGGTTTGTGTGATTATTACTTGATTTTCTCCTAGATTACATCAAATTAAATACTAGATAAGAGAGAGTTAGGAGATTAGAAGGAATTTGAGAGGAATTTTGACTAGGAATCAAGAAACTTTTTGGGGCTTTAGAGTGTGGAGGTGACAAGTTTTTAAGGAAAGGATGAAGAGAAAATAAATATTGACTATAAGGTTTTCAATCTTGGTGTTTTAATTTATGATTTGCATGCACTCCTAATGATGTGTTGATGAGTTGTACATGAAAGACCAACATGTAAAATTGTGTAGAATGATTGAATTAGTGTTGTGTGATAAATTGATACTGATATACATGAAAAACAAAACTTGAAAGGATACCTTGTTTTGGTTAGAAAATTATTAGACCATAATAAAGGTTTGGAACTTGTGAAGAAATTGTTTAAATTATTGTGAGAATTGTGTGTAAATAGGTAAATTATATTATTTAAATATGTAAAAATACAAGGGAATTAAAAAAAAGGGTCACCCCATTAAGAATTGGCTTCAACTAAGAAGAGAAGGAATCAATGAATTTAATTTGTTAAAAAAATTATGTAGAGTCAAGCTAAATGAAATCAAAGCAATGAAGAATATATCAATTGTGAGAGGCTAATATTAGAAAGATATAACATTACCATGAAATGAAGTTTTATTTTCATAGAAAAAGAAAGGGAAAAAATCAAATTAATTGATAAAATAACATTTTAAATAGTATAAATATAACTTTTTTTATTGTATACTTCAATGAGAAAAAACCATTTGAAAAACCAATTGTATAGGAGTGAGAGAAATAAATATTTTATTTTTTCTTAATGAATTTGATGTCGTTTTTTTTCTATGTTACTGCATTTAATTAATTTATTTTTTTGTTTACTCTATTTTGTTGGTTTTGATTTTTTTTGAGAGATATGCATGAATAATATTTGTAGGAGAGAAAATATATTTTAACATTTTATTTAGTATTTCTTTTGAAGCATGTAAAACAAGCATCAAAGAGTCAAAATAATATATTTTTTTATTTTTTATTTTTCATTTAGCACATCCCAGTTGCTATTAAGAAGACGCATTTAAAGTGCTATCTCATTGCATTAAAAATTAAACAATAGATGTATTGTTTTCATTTAAGATAAGTGGATTTTTGTGTATGTTGTTAAGAAAATATTTACGTGCTAGATATAAATAATATGTTTAAAACATAAATAAAAATATTTAATTAATTAGTCTTGATGAAAAAAAAAAGAATATATATTCTCATGACTCAGGCAATAAGATATGAATATATACATGGCTAATTTTTTCTTTTTTTTTTTTTTGCATGGGCGGTGAGGATGTATTAATTAACCTTCCCTTGAACTCATATTAATAAATTTTTTTTTTTTTTTTGGGGTGTGTGTGTGTGTTGGTGGTGCCTTTGTGGTTGAGGATACCTCGTAGAGGTCCACGGTGGACACCAAGACAAAAACCACGTAACTACCTTACATGTACTTTGTTGTTTGCCACGGAGGCCATATATAGGTAGGTGGTGGTGTTTAGGATATAAAAATCAAACACCAAACTTCAATTATTAAAGAATGTAGTTTGTTCTTTTGAAGCTTCATGATGTGCAATAATGTCAATTCCTATGCATGGATACTTATGTTTTTTTTTTTAATTTCTTAACCATATCAAATTAAGAGAATAATTACAATTTAAAATGTTTTTTTCTTGAAAATATATTAAAATAATATTTTTTATTTTTTAAAATTATTTTTAACATTATTATATTAAAATAATATAAAAATATAAAAAATTTAATTATTTTTCGACCGAATACGTTTTAGGTATTTGTTTGCCACCCCAAATTCAATCATGGCGGGCACAAGAGATGCGATAGAGTGATGGATCTCTGAAGGTTACGAAGAAGAGTTTGCTTCATGTCAAAATCAATTTGTTGAAATTAGTGTGCCTTTTCTTGGCTTCTCTCTTGGACAATTCTTGCGTTCATCTATCAACCTCCTAACCTTGAAGAAATCCCATCACCATGCCGAATATTCGTGCTACAATTGGATATATAGCTTTTTATTCTTTCTGTTTTTAGCGTTTAATCTTATTTTTTTTATTATTTGATTTCTCAATAAAATCTTTAATTCACATGCACACACCAAGCTTCATGAAAACCCTATACTTTTTTTTAGTTTTTTTATTCATAGTTTTGAAATTCTGTCTGGCCTGACAGATCGACCCGGGACTAGAACTGGGTCGAGTTAAAGAAAAAACAAGAAAAGAAAAAACTCGGTATAACTTAGCAGACTGACTCGGCAATCTGGTTGACCAGGTCAAAGATCCAGTTGCAACTTGTTGACTTTTAAAAAAAATTGATCTGGATAACTCGGTCAAAACCCGGACCTTGGATCAGACTGAGTCTAAAAACTATACTTTTATTGCTTTTTTAACACACAAAGCTTCATCAAAACTCTATATTTTCTTGTTTTGTATTGATTTTTTATTTTTTAATTTTTTAGTGGAATGTGGACTCCATAAAATTAAATGCACTCAATTGATAACTCTTTTAAAAGTACAAACATTCAAATAGATAAAAGAAATGTGTACATTTAAATAGAAAAGAAAATCAAATGTGTATAGACACTTGAGAAATAAAGTGAAATGTTTATGCAATTTAACAGCCATGTCAGCATGATGACATGATGACATGTCAATTTAACAGCCAAGCCAGCATGTAATTAATAGAATCTAATAAAAATAGTTGCATAGAAAAAATTTGAAAATTCACACATTCAAATAGTGAAAATAAAAGTTAGAATACTTGAATAGAAAAAATAAAAAAGTTTAAATACGAAATTTGTAATGATCTCTTCAAAATACTTGTACAGTTGTACTCTTTTATTTTTATTTATTTGAGTAATTATACTTGTGAAATCTGATCAATTTAGTCCCTGTCAGGTGGCCTAGATTAATTTTTTAAAAAAATCTCAAAATATCGTAAAAAATAAAATAAAAAATACTCAACCATTAAATTCTTGAGAAATTGTTTATTTGAATAAGTAAAATCATATTCTTGTACAGGTTAAGGGTATTTTAGAAAAATAAATTAATTATATTAAATTTTAGAATAAAATAATATTAATCTGAATCCATTTAATGAAAAGTTAACTACCACTTTAACATTTCATTAACAAAGCTAATAAAACTACTTGATTTATCAAATTTTATTTATGTCATTATCCCTAAAAAAATAAAAAAAATAATATTAACTTGAATCCATTTAACGAAAAATTAACAACCACATTAATATTTCGATAAATATAAATATTTAAATAAAAAAAAAGTACAATCACTCAAATAAAAATAAATGAAAGAATGCAATTGCTGCAAATGTCATCATCCATATTGATCAAATCTTTGGCTGTGTTGCACCGCCCCCTTTTTCCACAAAGAAAGAATCCCCATCGCTAGAGGACATTGTATTACCCTCTTTAAAACGTTACTCTTTCAAGACCTGTGTCTCTTATCCACTGTTTGAAAACGCGGTTTCTACCGTGTTTTTTTAATTTTATTTTTTTATTAAAAATTATTTTTTATTTAATTTTAAATTGTTTTTGATGTGTGAATCTCAAAATTAATTTTTAAGAAATAAAAAAATATTATCTTGGTATATTTCTAAGCAAAAAACATTTTACACCGTAACCGCTACCACAATCCCAAACAGGCAATAAGTTGCATAGAAATGTTTTTTTTTTTAAGTGAGGTAGAAATTGTTAGAGAATTATATAAATTATATCTTAAGATCTCATCTAATAATTTAAGTTATTGAGTTGAATTGGTTTTTTGACATGATATCATGGTCTTGTCGATTAAGTGATCACCAGTTCAAATCTCACTACCCTTATTTTATTTGATAAAAAATAAAAATAAACCCAAGATAATATGTGTTTGTGCAAGTTTCAAGTCCAAAAATATTATATAAATCATATTTTAAAACCCCACCTAACAATTTAAACTATTAAATTAAATTGATTTTTTTTATATATAAAAATCAAGTTTTGAATTATTTTGAAAATATGATACGGGGTAAAACAAACAAAGAATTATTGCTTGTACATCAATGTGATAAAGATTAAGTTTTAAATTATTTTTAATTTAAATATATATTAAAATAATATATTTTTTATTTTTTAAAATTTATTTCTAACATCACTACATTAATATAATCTAGAATCACTAAAAAATAATTTAAAATAAAAAATAAAAAAATAACATTTAAAACGCATCAGAAAACAGACATTGACTAGGCGAAGCTTTTTCCCAGTAGCTTTCTAGATTTGTTGGAGCATGAAAGTGACCGTACAGGCAGTATCCATTTGGCTTGGGAACAATCTCAATCAACTGATGAATGGGTCTAGCCAGCAGCTAGCTAGCCAGCCAGTGCATGCTTGAGAAATATATTAATTAATCAAGTTCAGAGGTAAAAAGGAACAATTCTTAATTTATTTGTGTTCAAATCGTAAAACTAAATCTAATTAGCAGCAATCATGCTGATTAAGAGGCTCTAGCCGACAGCATTAATCTCTTAATATGCCATGCAGGGTTAGGAGAAAAGTCATTAGAAATGACTACCATGATTTTACAGGCCAACCACTCTCTATTTGGATAGATTAATCATGCTCTTAGGCTCTTTTAATCATATTGTTAATTGGGTTCAAAATCAAACTTTGATTTTCTTTTTAATTAAAATAAGGAATTATCTTTCTTCACAACTTGAAGGGGCATTAATATTTAAAAACTAATCAAGTACATAGGATAATATAGATAATCTTCTCGTATACAATAATCAAATATCTATGTTTTTTTATTTGACAATGAAGAATATATTTATATTAATTTGATAATATAGATAATGCCTATTAGTATGGATGAAATTTTATGGCAAAATAAAATTAACAATATTATGGCAAAATAAAAAACATATAACATTATTAAAAATTTTATATTAATTTATTGATGACAAAAACACACAAAAAAAATATTATTCGCTTCTTTCTGTTGATATTTTTATTGGTGAATAGGGCATATCATTAATATAAAAACAGTATGTAATTTCATCAGTGAGTAAAGAGTGGCATTTGCAGTACTAAGATGGGTCTCCGAGCTTGAACTTATTGGTCTAAAATTACCTCAAACTTTGGAATTTGAATGCTCGAAACTGATTGCAAACATCCAACAGTTGAAACATTGTGAGTCATCCACAAGTCCTTAGCTGTAGTGTTAAATGGACTATACACCTGATTTCTATCGGGTTCACTGAATGATCTTGCCTCCAATAACAAATCTAAATTGAGATTCAAATGGGTCAAAGGATAGTCCTCCTAATATACCATAAGGCCATCCACAAGTTGTTGCACCTTTTTTTTATGGTCATCAATCCACACGTGCATTTCCACATAAAGTTCCATTAGGCTTGACTCGCATCCAAGAACCGTAGCCTGCAAAAAAAAAATGTTTTTAGATATATTTATAAAAAAAATAAAAAAATAATGTAATAAAAAAGGAATCTTACCAACCACTTCGCATGCAAAATGAACAAAACAGAACTGTGAACATGTTGGTTCCTGTTCTCTACACCGGACTGTGATCATCACACAAAACACTTGAACATGACCTGCTGAATATATTCTTCCCGTACAACATATGGGATGTACAATGGTCTAAAATCCTTCTAAACTTTCACGTCCTTCCAGCCTAAAAGCTCTCTTTTTTTCCTAAATATTTTGGCTTTTTTTATACCTCGTGCTAAAAATCATATGTCGACAATTTAAGATGTTTGGAAACTTGATTCCATTAAAAAAATAAAACCTTCATCGATGATTCTATCGCTAATGTTATAGTTTTGGTAGCCTCATTATTTGTAAACCTGAAATTGCATTCGTTAATTATATTTTTTTTCAAAAATTATTAACATGTCATTGTGAAAGGAAAATAAATTTATATTGAAAGGTCTATTTTCGGGTAAATGGATCTTGTTGTGAAGGAACCCCCTTTTGTGACGACTTTGTACTCAATAAACCCGTGTCGTGAGTGAATATTTGTGTTTTAGGTGCTTATTCCTGATCGGCACGTATGGTCGTTAGAATCACTGCTAGAACAACTAGTAGTGTTCCTTTCCATACGACGTGCTATTGACTTTCTCCTAGGCATGCATACAGCTTAAAGGATTAAAGTACAACAAACCATTCAAATTTTTTATATATATAAAAAAAATCAGTAGCACCTTCTTTATATGAAAAACTACCTAAAATTGTTAAAGAAGTGAATGCACAACAATTTGAATAGATTGCTATAAACTAGTTGATTTTATTTCAATTTATGTCAATCGAATTGATTTATATGGTAGTAAGTTCATTTTAAGGATTGAACACTTTTTCCTCTTTTTAATTTTCTTGAAAAAATAAAATAAAACCCTAGGTTTTTGTGTAATAAAAACCCTAATCCATACATTTCAACATGTCATTTTCATTTCTAAATTACCAATTCACATCCAAAGATATAATCTTATAGTTCTAAATTCACCCAAAAATATATCAACAAAAACTCAAACATACAATAACTCAATTACTCTAACCGTACATAATTAAACTCACCATTTCTATGCTACAAATTTACATTCAAGCATATCATTTTCTAATCCACATTTCCATACAACCATTTACATTAAAACACCAAACTTAATACAATTTAGTAATTTTTTATATTTCCATCAATACAAAAACAATAACAACTATTAGAAATCCATATTACTACATTTAAAATTTATTCTAAACATTCCTAACATCATTTAAACATCAAAATCTACATAATTTAAACAAATTTTCTAAAACCCCTGAATTCCTACCCATGGCCTACCAATTTAAGGTTTAATTTCTATAATTAATTTCAATTTCTTTCCATTTACTTCCTATTACACCATTTCCCATACCAAAACAACCAAAGGGTTAGTCAACTACCATTTCTATATAAATTACACAAATCCTACATTATGGAATTTATATTTTCAACCCTTTCCAAAAACAAAATCAAGAAAGAATTTAACAAAAAATTTCAATTGTTCATTCCAACATTTAAATTAAAAAAAAAACTTAAAAAAGGCATATACTATTTAATCATTAAGGAACAAAAAATTAAAAAAAAATTAACAACATTCATACAATCATTCAAAAACAAAACAAAAATTAAAAACAATTCTAACAACATTCATACAATTTCTAAGAGACGTCTAATTGATTTTTCAATTTAATAAAAAATTCTCAAGAACCCCCTAAATATTACCAATGACTTTTCAGTCCATCGGTGATTCCATATTAAAATAATAGTAATTAACAGTGCTCGGGAAAATATCAACGGATATTAATCGTCGATGATCCTGTATGTAATGGACAACATGAACAATGCAATTGAGAAGTGAACAATTTCAAAGCTCTATCATAATTAGCCTCACTCAATTCATGATCTAACTTGATGGTGAACACCTGTGCAACGACCAATAATTTACTGTAATTTATGCAATCATCTCATGATGGTTCATCAGAATCTTTAAAAAAAAAAAAACATGATCACGTTTGTATTAGATTTTTCATCTACAATTGAAAATTTATCGGCATAACCCTGATTCATTCTCATTATATCCATAATCATATTTCTATGAGAATTATGATTGTCATCTACAACTCCATGCACATTGCTAGAACTAGCTAGAAGTTGACATAACCATTCTTTCTATCATGGTTTCATGAAGAACATATGGATCTCTTTGTGAAAACCAAAACATATATTTATCCATAAACTCTTTTGTAGAAGATGCATCGTTACAACATCTAGATTGAAAAACTTTTTATTCTTACACCTCTTATATGGACATCTAATATCGTCTCCACTAATATTTATTGAATTAGATAGTTCGTAATTAATAAAACCCTGAACCTCATTACAATAATTCATCATACAATATCCTTTGGGTGAATCTTGATACATCCATGAACGATCATCCATTACTTATATCAAACATATATAGAATATTGATGATAACATGTATTAATTAATTATGTAAACTAAATAAATTTGCAAATATTGATTTAACTCAAACTTATTCGATATATTTTAATAGCACTCTTAATTCATTATTAATTATCTACATAAATTCTAATTCTATACATTTACTGAAAATTTTAACTCAACAATAAAATTGACAAGATATAAAATGGACTCGTTAAATAAACTATTATTTATTTCATCACAAAACACCTAAGTCACAAATTCGAAATAAATTTCATCAATTTACAAACAAATATGATTTTATAAAATCTCAAACAAATCCTAACATGTACAAATCATACATTCATACAACAAATTTCTATGGAAAAAAGCTATAAAACAAGTAAACACCCAAATAAAATACATATACTACAAAAATATGCAAGAAAAATTAACATTTTAAAATTGACTTTAAATAAAAAATGGGTAGTTTTTCTTACTTGAAATGAGAAATCCTTAATAAAATTTAAATAAATGTTGACAAACTAAGTGTTGGTGTGACTGAATTTGTAGTGGGATGTTGATTTGTAATAAAATTAGAGAAAGTGTTGTTTGTTGTAGAGAAAATTAGAAGAGGAAGAAGAAATGAGAGAGGAGGAGAAGATGATCGCTCACCAGGTCATAAATTAAATAATTATAGATAGATTTACTGACGAGTTAATATTGTTAGTAATTTATCTATAAAAATGACACGTCATCATACTTTTTGGTTTTTTTTTGTTCTTTATTTTTTTTAGTATGTATCAAGAAAATAATTTTGTTGTTAGTGTAAGGTTTATCACAATCTACTGATAAATTTTTTTTATCGGTGATCCGTTTGTATTTATCATTTTATTTTTTTTCAACTTCATTAACAAGACAAAAAAACAAGTGATCAATGGATATCAAGCAATTAACAAGGTCTGGCTTGACTAATAGCAAGGCAACAAAAATTGCGCGTTGGAGGCAGGCATTGCGCATTCTGAGAATCTTTAGCCCTTGGTGAAATTATGGAACATAAGACTAGTAGCAAGTGCTGTAGCTCCCTCACAAGTCACATCCAATGTGAGGGAGGTTATTGTTGTGACTCAAATGTATCGATCTCTCATTAATTTGTGGAGCACTTACACTGCAATGGGGGTTTGTATTGGATTATACTAATTTTTAATACAAGAATAATATCTTTGAGCTTTTCCTTATGGGTTATATTTTTAATATTTCTTATGTTTCATTTGTCACAGTTTGAAAATGCGAGTCTGGAACACCTGATTTTATGGAGCGACTTCTAGGAGCTGCACGCTTCCTGTCACAGGTAAAGAACAATGGTTTTCTGGTTTTATTGTGATTTCACTTATTTTCCTACACATATTTTGCAGTTGATATTTTCTCCATCTCTTGATAGCAAAGGCATTTTGATATATCTCAAAATACAAAAACTGAGAGTAAACGTTTAGAGCTGCGTTGTATCCGTAAGTGTAGTTCTGGGATGGTGGAGCCAATGTTGAAAGCAGCGCTGTGTATCCTTTTTATTTCGTTGGTTAACGTATAGCCATGGTCTAATCAATTTGGAGTTTCAAGCATACAGTAATTAGAAAATTAGCCCATCTTCCTAGATGTGTTCCTGAACCCAATAATGCAAATGATTAGCTTTGTACAGTAGTCGTATGTACGTTATATGCTTCTTTCGCATAAAAAACCATGGATTCAAGCCACAAGATTAAAATAGGAGGTAAGAAAATGCAGAGAAAGTTCTTGTTTCTGTTTCTTTTCATTTCTCTCGCCCTACACTTCCCGACCTCTTCGTATCCGCCTCCCCGATAGCCACCCTGCAGTCAGTTATGTTAGTGTATTGTTTCGTTCGGGAAAGGGTCAGCTGTGAGTTCTATGATGCGTTATTGCACAATTATCCTACAGACTCCCTCGTTTGCTAATTTCCTCTTACTGTTGTCATTTGGATTTCATTTTCTTTGTTTATCTTAGTCTCGGATAATGCAATATATTGCCGCTACGCTGATCATAATTCATAATGTTGTATCTGCTTTGTGCTATGCCAAGGCTGTGCAGTCAGCTAAAATGCGAGGCCGATGAATTTTTTTAGGCGCAGTTTGCAGCCAGGTAGGCTACCCCAAAGGCCCAGACTGCCAAAACAAAACATGATACACCTTTCAACGACTCATTTTTTTAATTTGCTCACTGGTGATAATCTCAAAGACGGTCTGTTATAAGCGAATCACATGGAAAGTTTTCTGAATTGCAAGATGTCTTCTGTACCATTAATTTTTGCAACAGTTGGAGCACCTATCCCCCTGCAGAATCTTTGCCTAGGATAATGCCAGATTTACAAATGAAAGATTCATGAAGGTTTAACGTAGGAAAACTTCAATTTCTGTTCTTTACACGAAGATTTTATAGGATGCAAGAAAATGATTAAAAACACGTTTCAACCTCTATGTTAGCACTCAATTCCATCCATAAAAAAACAGATTAATAAATTAAATTACCAAAATTTTTGTTGTGATTTTGGTCGTCTAATGTGGTGAGTGTACAAATATTATTCTTAAATTGTACGTAGAAAGAGATTATTTTGTTTCTTGAAACTAATATTTTGCTATATATCTATACACAGACACACACTACTAAAAAATGGAGTTATTAGCAACGGACTATTCCGTTGCAAATAAGACTACAATCCGTTGCTAAAACAATTTAGCAACGGAATCAGCAACGGCAAAAATCCGATGCAGATTTGTCGTTGCTGATTTTTTAGCAACGGATAAATCCGTTGCTAGTTTTGTGAATCAGCAACGGATTCTCCATTGCTGATTCATGCATCAGTTGCAAACACCAACGGAGAATCCGTTGGTGATTGCATTTGTATTTATTAAATTAATTTTTATTTATTTATTAAAATAACTTTTAATTTATTTATTTAATTATTTATGGATATTTTAAAAGTTGTAGAATTTATATAACCAACATAAATTAATTAATATTAAAAATAATTATATCATTAATAAAAAACAAA
>Ga0325405_1003216_pt1 | contig 16820 bp, 15 predicted proteins | sample PopdelMetagenome_21_FD_205663 | JGI IMG/M metagenome (GOLD analysis project Ga0325405, IMG submission 205663) | Populus deltoides microbial communities from Bellville, Georgia, United States - Xylem-Control-R2 | ecosystem: Host-associated > Plants > Phyllosphere > Stem > Wood/Secondary xylem...
CGACGAAGACACATGGCAGCAACCCAGACCAAGCTTTTTGAATGAATTCTGGAGGCTGTTGGGTGCCGTGGTTGTACATATTAAAAATAAGTTTATCAAGAGAAAATATTAAATCAATAATCTTTATATATTAATATTAAAAAAATTAAAAAAATTTCATATATATATATTTTTAAAAAATTAAAGTAATACGACGAGTAAAACGTGTGTGATTGGCTTGCTGGACTGGTTTAGACTTTCTTATATAAATGTAAGGTAGGAAATGAGAAAATTGTGGGAAGCTAATATTTTAATCATTTTACCAAAATAAATATACAGACAACAACATCAACAGCAACAGCTTCGTTCTATGAATTTTTTTTTTTTTAATGCATCATAGGAGGGGTTGATGAGAGAATTTTGATCCTTTTAGGAGGAGGAGGAGGAGGAGTAGGAGGCTTCTTTTGAGTCTGTGTTTTACTTTTTATTTTTTGGTTTTGAAGAAGGCTCTTGCTGCTTTGAATTACTTTTCTTCAATCTGTAGGCTGAAAAAGCAAATGATGAGGTGGTGGGTTTCTGCTCTGCAATTAACAGAGCTATTTGTAAGCACGGTAGTGCATTTGCTATTTGGGTTTTACGTATATAGCACAGCTTTGGCTGGTGATCTTTCACAGGCTATGAATGAATGGTTTTCCAAGCCTAATGTGCATGTTGTTGTTAAAGAGGAGGAGACCAGAGAGACGACATCTTCATCAACAACGAAGACGACGACCAGCGTTGATGACTTGCCACCTATTGTGTTGGTTCATGGAATCTTTGGATTTGGCAAAGGGGTAATTTATTTTTTCTTGTCATGATATATTAAATAGATTTTTAGTTGCATTTTGTGCCTTCAAATAAATCTCCTTTTGGTCCACGGGGTTTTGATTTTCTATTTGGTTCCAGAGATTGGGAGGTTTATCGTATTTTGCTGGAGCAGAGAAGAAAGATGAGAGGGTCCTGGTGCCTGATTTGGGGTCTCTAACGAGCATCTATGATAGGTAATTAGTTAGCAAATGCTTGCAATTTAGGGGTTTTCATTTTGGCAATACATTCTCTTTGGTTTGTTCTTAATTCGAGTGCTTCTTCTTTCTGGGTTTCAGGGCACGCGAATTATTCTATTATTTGAAAGGTGGGCAAGTTGATTATGGAGAAGAACACAGCATGGCTTATGGCCACTCACAATTTGGACGGATTTATGAACAGGGTTAGATGATCTTCCTTCATTTCTTTTATTTTTTTAAAAATTTAGTTTTGATTTCTGAACTATTTCTTTATGCTGTCTTTTCTATTGGATCATTATCTGTGTTTAAGTTTGAAATGTCTTTGATTGTTGTGATTGGAATGTAGGGCACTATCCTGAATGGGATGACGATCACCCTATTCACTTTGTTGGGCATTCTGCTGGGGCGCAGGTTGTTCGCGTACTGCAGCAAATGCTTGCTGACAAGGTTAGTCTAGTTTATGTTTTGAACAGTCATCAAAGAATGTCTTAGAATTTCAAGTTTGATTGTATGTTTGTTCATGATGACTTTGTAGGCATTTAAGGGGTATGAGAACACTTCTGATAAATGGGTGCTAAGCCTCACCTCCGTGTCCGGAGCATTCAATGGGACTACAAGGACCTACTTAGATGGGATGCAGTGAGTGTGCTTTCCGAACTTGGTTTTCTATTTGAAACTTCTCTCTAGAATTCTTAAGGTTTCAATTACTTAAACGACATTGTCTTACTGACAATGTGCAGAAAATTAGTATGATTTGAAATTGCTAATGACATCAGTATGTAGCTGCAAGATTTGGGACTCAATGATGCCTATATAAAATATTTTATTTTAATTTTCTCACTAATGACTGAGCATATACTACCCATAGATTTGGTAATCAGAAAATAATCAAACACTGGTATTCACCCCCTTCTTTAGAGATTTTCCCAAATGATGTGGTAGTTGAATTAATGAAACCCTTATTTCTGGTTCGATGTTTTCCTTTCCTCTTTCCCTTTTCATATCCTTTGTTTGTTTTTTCTCATAGAAAAATTCTGCTTTGTATTTAATTGACACTCCCTTTTCATTATTAGTTGCTCTTGAATAGAACTCTATCAATTTGCATCTAAATTTGGGACTGCATTTTCAATATTCCAGGCCAGAAGATTGGAGAAACATGAAACCAATTTGCCTGCTTCAGTTCTGTCGCTTAGGAACAATAATTTATGATTGGCTTGACATTCCTTGGCTGAAGGCTTACTACAACTTTGGATTTGATCACTTCAACATGTCCTGGAAAAATATGGGCATTTTTGGTCTTATTGACTGCCTGTTGGGGAATACAGGACCCTTTGCTTCTGGAGATTGGATACTTCCTGATCTTACAATTCAAGGGTCTATGCAACTCAACTGCCATTTACAAACCTTCCCTGATACGTACTATTTCAGCTATGCCACCAAACGCACTAAAAGAATCTTCGGTATCACTGTTCCTTCAGGCATATTTGGAATCCACCCATTGCTTTTTATAAGAGTGTTGCAGATGAGCCAGTGGCGTCATCCTCCAGATGTATTTCCCCCTTATAAAGGATACAGGTGCATTCTTTTATCAATATATCATTCGCAATTGATTTAATTAAGAATAGAACGCAAAAGCTTTCCTATAATTACTTAATGTTTCATATTAGGATCATTTTAATGACTTTGACTTCACGTTTCATTTTCTCATATCATTAATGAAAAATATTCTTAATTAATCAAATTTTACTTAAATCATCAGTGAGCTTGTGAGGACTATTGCACATGTCTTTCGATTGTAGAATCCCAAATGAATTATCCTCTGTGATATGCTTAGTTTCTAGCAAGAATTCAGGAGATAGAACATTGTACTGAATTTCAACAGCAATGAAACATCTGAGAAGCATAATCAAATTGTATGATTGCTTACACCTTGAGTGAATGTGTGCGCACAGGGATGAGGATTGGCAGGACAATGATGGAGCACTCAACACCATATCTATGACCCACCCTCGTATTCCAGTTGAACATCCAAGCCATTTTGTTGGGCATGATTCAGAGTGCCAACCCTTGCAGCCAGGAATATGGTTAGTTATAACACTTTCAATGTCTCTGTCTTGGATGGATACTTAAATGCTAACATAGTCACTCACATTCTTTTAGCATGACCCTTCATTATGTTCAATGATGCAAGGTGTTCTCCTTGCTGTATCTTGCTTAGTAAATCGCAAAACAATAACTACCTTTAATGAATACCCGATTCCTCTTGTCGGATATTATTCAATGTGTCAACCCTTGCAAGCGAATGCCTGTTTAATTTTAACACTTCCAATGTCTGTCTTGGATAGTTGGATAGGCCATGTGCTAATCTCAGTTACTAACATAGATGTAATTTTTTAGCATAAAGCATAGTCATGAAAAATAGTTAGTTTTGTTATATGGAGTATTTACGTCATAAACATTTAACAATAGCTACAGAGTATCAGCCATACAAATGCCTGTCATTTGAGTTTTTCATATAAGACATTCCAAATCCCTAGGCATTCTATTTTAGCTCTAAAACTATATGAAATTTTGCCTTCTATTCTGCAGCTTTTTTATGTTACCAACTAGTAGAAGACAGTACATTGCCATGCCGTATATGATCTGCAAAAGTAAAAATTGCGAGGGTGTTTAGATGAAAATTGGCTGAAGCAGGCCATTAGAGTCACACGAAATGTGCATGGTTATCACAAATTTTTTTATTCAAGAGCTCTGAAGGCAAGAAACTTTAAGCCCATTTTTCTCCTTTGAGAGTCGTGCCTTCTTGCTCCTTGCATGTTTATAGAATGATTTCCCGAACTTTTGCTGCTTGCTTCAAGAAAGAAAAAATAGATATATTGTTAAGATAGCTTACACATGCAGTTCATTTGGGGAACTTTTATAAAAGCATCTCAATATTTAGTGGACATGCGAAAACTGTTGAATTCAAGTTATAAGCTGAGTCAAGTTTTAGTTCTATTTATATGTTAAATTCAGATTCAGTAATCATTTTGCACTCCATCCTAAGCTAACATGGAGGTTTATCTGGTTTAATGCAGGTATTACAAGATTGTGGAAGGTGATCACATATTGTTCATTGTGAATAGGGATAGAGCAGGAATTCAATTCGATATGATATATGATAGTATTTTTGAGCGTTGCAGAAAATATGCCTGTAGGAAGAGTCGACAAACGTTACCAAACGAAATCCATCAATAGTTCAGAGTCTTTTACTCAATATACAACTAGGAAAACAAAACCCATCACAGGACACAATTCTTTGCCTCCCTCACTTGTCTCTGTAAATGTAAATTTTTTTTTTGGCAAGGAATTGCCATCTTCAGCAACGTTAAAACTGGTTTGAGGTCACAGCTTGAAAGGCGCTCCTAAGCTTTCTATTACAGTCATCTCATCCTGTTTCCGTTCTATTTTCCGGTGATGACTTGTCTAATTTGTAGCCTTGCAGAAATAATAGTTGCATGTTGGCAACAGATTAAATTGTGCTTTTAGTCCTCCATGGGAAATTGATAGTGGTGGTCAATTTTTATTTTTTGTTTGAAATCAATATTTTTAATTTAAAATTAATTTTTAAATATTTTTAAATCGTTTTAATGTTTCAAGGCAAAAAATAAATCTTTAAAAATATTTTTCTTTTGATATATTTATATAAAAAAAACTTTTTTGAAGCGTAACTTCCGTATATACGATCAAATCCTGTTTTAAAAGGTTTGTGTCTATGGATAAACATGGACGGGGTTAGCAACAATCACGGATGTGATGTCTGGTTGCACTGTATCTTCCAGTCACCGATGATATGGAAGGAGAAGCCATGGATGGAAAGTTGGAAACAAGCAAAATTGCTTGCATTCAAATGCACCTCAATATATATAAAACACGGAAGGATAGATAACAACACAAAAACACATAATCTAGACGCTCGGTCTAAAAAAGCAAACAACAAACGTAACAGACCAGTGATTTTCCTGCTTCGTAGCACACTGAATATAATGGTGTTCGATACTGAATTGCTTGTCCTAAATATTAAACATGTCTCATATATATTTGGATAAAGGGAAGTCACTAGATGGATCATACCTCTTACCCTCCTATAAAAAGAAAACAGGGATACGAGGAAAATCGGATGCATATATGCAGGAGGGAGGAGATATACAGAAAACCTCTTATCTTCTCTGGCACTAGATCTTTTTCCATTCATGACAGAATCCAGAAAACTAAATGAAAATAAAAACACTTCCATATACAGTAGTTAAAATCTCAGAAAAGAAGCACTGGCTGTATACAACAGTAATTCGCACTGACTGTATACACCAGTAATTCAAGTTCCAGAGAGAAGAAACGATAAAGGCAAATGTGTGGTTCAGAGAATGGAGCAACCGATAACCAAAATAAGCCCACCGAGACAAGCCTCTCACCAGATTCCATAATCAATCTAGATCAGTAAGTTCACCTTCATTAACATTGATCCTGTCAAATCAACTATTTTGTTCTTCGTTCGAAAAATTATCAGCACTTGAGATTTTCTTTATAATTATAATCAAACCACCTTCTGTTTTCCTACGCTGTGCTGGTGCAATGGCCTGGCTCTGCTCTGGTTGCTAGCTGCTCATCTAGGGTTTCACAGTTTTGATCATATATATATATATATATATGTGTTATAAAATTTATTTTTGAATGGCTAGAGCTGACTAATAAGATACTTGAAAGTGAAGCACAAATATATATATGGAACTATATTGCAGGGGCGATCCAACGTTGTTCGAGCCATACTGGAAGAAGATGGGAGACAAGTGTACGTTGGTGATTGGAGGGTGTGATTTGATGAGTTATTTCAGTGATAGTAGCAACATTTGCTGGTTTTTGCAGCCACAACTTGGCGATGCCATAAAGGGACTGCATCGTGTTGTTGGAAATGCAGTCACCGACGGTCGCCACATCGTGGTTGGGACCGGTTCAACACAGCTCTCAATGGCTGCTCTGTATGCTCTCTCTTCTCCTTCCGCTAGTCACCCCGTCAGTCTCGTGGCTGCTGCTCCTTATTACTCGGTACGTAGCTACCCCCTCACAGTAGAATTAAGATGATTATATTCTTTGTTTTTCAAATGTTTTTAATTTGAAAATATATTAAAATAATATTTTTAAATTTTATTTTTAATATTAATAAATCAAAAAGATAAAAAAATAAAAAATAATTTGAAATAAAAAAATATTTTCAAATTTCTTGAAAAGCGGGCATGGCATCCCAAATCCTGAAATATTTTATATTTTATTAATAGAATTTTAAGAGTTTTAATTATAGCTTTCAGTTTAACATGTTTTATATCCCAAAAATTGCTTATCTTCTTAGTTACCCCTAATACTAGTTATATTTCTGGTTCCACCCCTCCCTCCCTCGCCAAACTAATTTATTTATTCTTTATTTATTTTGAATTGAACTCATAGATTAATTAGTCTATTAGATAGTATTTAATACTAGCTTAATTACTTATTCATGGAACTCAGTTATAATCTTGAATTCCTACCTTCCAATCAACCCGTTCAAAATTTTTTACAATATTATTAAAATTTTAAAATTTTACAACAACAGAAAATAATTTATTTTTTTAGAATTTATTTTTTTGAAATTCACTCTTTAAAAAAAAACTATTTTCCAGCGAGTAAACAAAACATGAATGTAGATTTTTTCTTCTTTCCTACCTTCTGTTGGGTTGAAGTTAAGGGTTGATTAGAGAGAATTAAACAGGAAAGAGACCGAGTGAGGGGGAAGAGACACAGAATAGCCAGCCCTAGCCCAACATGTTTCTTAAAGAGAAACTAATATTTGTAACATGAACATGTCTGGTTTGTGTCAAAGCCAGGGAGAACTTGTGCTAGGTGTTTGGAGCGTCGGAGAGCAGGAACTAAGACAATTGATTATTATAAAATAGCAAATCAAAGTGCTGAGACAATCCGTCTCCCTGTTCTGCACTTCCTAACCTTTATAATTTACAACAGTACTTGCGATACTTGGAGCACACAATCTTGGATCGATGTTAGCACACTTTCCATAAACTGTGCTGCAAAACCTCCTGCGCTTGCTTAATAATATTAATATTATAATACTAATTAGTTCTCAAGTTAATTATATTATATGCAATTGTCTTTCAACATCGCTGCAGATGCTTCACTGCTTGCATGCATGCATATTATTCACATGTGTATATATATAAAATTAAGACTACAGGTTAAAGCTTCAATAATGTGATTGCATGCTTCCATTGGTGTTAGCAAGTTTTCTTCATGTTAATGTTACTTAACTGAACAAAAAATTGGATACTGGTTTCTCACCTCGTGGTGTGCCTATAGTGAAAAAAGGAAAGATGAATTCTCTCTGTCGATTATTCTCCGTACAAGATTAATTGATATATGTGGCTGCGACATTTATTACCTGCAGGGATATAAAGATCAGGCAGAATTCCTGCGTTCAGGACTCTATAAATGGGAAGGAGATGCACATACCTTTGATAAGGATGGACCTTATATTGAGGTCGTAACCTCGCCAAATAACCCTGATGGTACTATCCGAGAAGCTGTGGTGAACCTCGGGGAAGGGAAGCTTGTGTATGACCTGGCCTACTACTGGCCACAATACACGCCCATTACTCACCCTTTGGATCATGATATCATGTTGTTCACATTTTCCAAATGCACTGGACATGCTGGCTCCCGTATAGGGTGAGCAACACGTATTCCACTCTAATCACGTCGTTGTTAAGAGAAGGTCGCAATGCCATGATTTAATGTTGGTGAAAGTGATAGGAAAATCGCCATAATATACATGTCATTCTACTTAAAGTATGTTTACGTACGTACTTGGTAGTTCATCTTGTTCCTTTCTGCTAATTCTTTTGTTTCCAAATTGAAGCTGGGCACTTGTCAAGGATAAAGAGGTAGCTAGAAAGATGACCGAATACATGCAGATCAGTTCCATTGGTGTATCCAAAGAATCCCAGCTTCGAGCTGCCAAGATTCTTGGAGTACTCAGCGAAGGTTGTCAACACTTTAGGACTGCTGATTCAGAGAACTTCTTCGAGTATAGCCATAGAATTATGAGAGAAAGATGGGAGAGCCTGCAAAATGTTGTCAAAAACAGTAAAATCTTCAGTCTGCCAAAGTTCCCACAAGATTACTGCAACTTCACCGGGAAGTACACAGATTCAAATCCTGGTAATGCTCGTAATAAGATGATTATTATTATTAGTTTTGAAAGGATTTTTTAATATATTTTGCTTTTTTGCCAACAGCTTTTGCATGGTTGCACAGCAAGGAGGATATAGACTGGGAGAGTCTTTTGCGAGAACATAAGATAATAGGAAGAAGCGGGGAGCGGTTTGGGGCTGATCCAAAATATGTCAGAATCAGTATGTTTAGTCCACCAGAAGCGTTTAACCTTTTCTTGGAGAGGTTATCGGCAATCATCGACAACACCAATGGAAATGTAGTGGGAGGAGAAGAAAGCTCGATCATCAAATAAATGCTCTTAGCCTACCTGTCTCGGAGAGCACTGAAGAATGGGAACCTAGCTAGGGATTCTAGAGTAGTTTAAATTCATACATCCGATAAGGTTACTGCAGAATTTAAATGCGATATAGACATATTTGCTACAGCTTTGGACTCTATTTTTGAACACAGTATGGGATGTATAATTTCTATAAACTGTTGCCATACATTATCAAAATATTTCTTATCATAGAGGATCTCCATGTTGAAGAGTTAGGCTGTCTTATGTTATAAATCATTACATTTAGAGATAACATTCCTTCACAGCGATTCCAAACTACACAAAATAAATTTAGGAAACAATTTATAATTGATATCTAATTAATTAAGTGTAAACCTTTAAATTCAGAAAAAAAAACTCACTGTATTTTTAACAGAAGAAATTTTTTATCGGTATTTACACTAATAATTTATTTGTAATTATTTTACTAACAGAATTACAAATGAAAAACGTTTGTCGGTAATTTCTGGTTTGTTGTTTGTCGGTGAGTTTATCATTAATAAATTTACCAATAGCTTTATAAATCTCCACTTAATATTGTTATATAATTTGTAATATGTTACGACCTCACACATTCCATTAAAAGAGAATAACACGAATAATAAAAGCACGTGACATAAATTCTAGTTAAATGTCCAATAACCTGCGGAAGATGATATTTCAGAAAGCAGAGCGAAACTTTAGCATTGGAATGTGTTTGATCTTGTAATTCTCCTCACCTTTCAATCGCCTTGCAAGGTCTGGATGCATGGAGTCCAAATACAGCTCTTGAAGTGTGGAAATGTTCTGCAAGCCTTCAGGAAGAAAAATCAAGCTTAAACAACATCTAAAACGAAGAGATCTTAAACTTGGAAAAGCCCCGGTTGCAATTTCAGTCCACTCCACCAGGAACTCAGAAGCAATCGTGAGAGTTTCCAGAGCCGGGAAACCGCCTGCATTGCAAAATTCTTTACCAATGTGCTTTGCTCTGTAGGCTTCCCAGAGGTTGAGGTGCTTCAATTTCGGAAGCAACTGAAGGACTGAGGTTGGATTCTCCCATAAATAAGAGAAGGATAAAGTTAGACGGGTGAGGTTTTCCATGGAGGCAAGCCACATGGGAATCTCAATTAAGCCCCCATGTAAATAGAACTCTTGAAGAAGAGGTGGAGGAGAAAATGCATCCAATTCAGGAAAAAGAGTAAAATTTGTTTCTTCAAGAAAACATCTCTCTGCTTCTAACGATAGGGACGCGAGGCTTTCCATCTTCTTTATTTCTGCAAACAACTCACTGGCATGATCTTCAGACACACGCTTAACGCCAAGATCTTTTATCTGAGTTAAGGCACTCAATTCTCTAGCAATACCGTCTCCACCATAAATACCAGACAAAGTGTGGAGATTTACCAATTTTCCAATTCCCTCCGGAACTCTAATTTCACCATCATCAAAGGTTTTGGACATTAGAAGGTGTCTCAACTGTTGGATATGCAGGACTTCTATTGGTAGTTTTCTCAGATTACCACACATTCTTATATCCAAAGTTAGCAGTTTTTGAAGATTACCTAAAGTCCGAGGAAGCTCATCTAGATCGGAGTTAGCCAAGCCTAAGTACCTCAGGTGAATCAAGTCTCCTACTTCATCAGGCAAGTACGCTATCTTGCCATCCAAATCCAACACCAACAGAAACCGCATCCCACAAACATTTCCCATATAGGCCCGCGAGAGGCATCCGGTTGAACCAAAAGAATCATGACGACGTTTGGCAGTGATTATAAATAAAGATCGAACTAGACGGCCTTCGACGTTAGGAAAGATATCCCTTCCATCATCTCTGATCGCCAAACGAACAGGTGAATTTGCAGTTTTAGAAACAAAATCTTGTTTCTCCAATTTAACAATTGATAACTGGAGATAAGAGGCAGGGACTTTTACTTCAGTCCCATCGTCTACTTCTTGAAGCATTCCTAGGTCAATCAATTCCTTAACAACATTTGCTGCTACATCCTCCATGATATCCCCTGGCTTGTCTTGTATAAGACCTTCAGCCAACAAAAGCCGAACTAGTTTTCCTATCTCTACAGGATATCTATTGCTAACAATGGACGAGTAGTCTAGGCAGGATCTAAGATAATCAGGAAGCTTTGCATAATTTGATTTGTAAGTTTCTGAAGAAGAACTCTCACCTCTGTTGTCAGCGACTCTTGATGAGCTTATTCCTGCTGCTGTTGATGTACTTGGAACAACACCAGCTTGAGATTTACTTCCATGAAATTCCTCAGGAACCAAGTCAGGCTTACCTATCTCTTGAGTGCAATTGAAATAAGGCATGGTTGGATATCAGCAGCTCAACCAAGTCCTAATTTGCACCTGTTGTGCATCTCAAAACAGAACTTGTATTATGAGACTATTTATTTTGTCTCAAATTATCTGTCAACTAAAGTCAAAGTTAGAGATAGAAACGAACCCACCGAGGTGCTTCCTGTGCTTGAGTGGGGTGGAGATGAAGAAAATAATGCTCGGTTAATTTATTACTCCCAACTTTCCAACCTATCCATTTGCCTTGATTCAACATTTGTCGAGGGATGATTGGTGCAGATTTTGATTTGTTTATCTAGTTCCCTACAATAAGAGATGGAAGTTTTGAGCACTCTTGACTATCTCCTAATGCTGAAAATTAGCTCCCCACCATAACCACCACCAGATAAGCTAAACACGTCATGGCCCGCCAAACAGTAATGTCATCAGGAGTTTGCTTGCAGCTCTATGCTCATTCCTCTCCGAGACTCAGACTCCGTCCCCACTCTTTGGTGGCCGACATGGAAATATCACACGACTATCATTTTTGAAGCTGAAATATTGACACCATTCACTAAGGAGGGTAAACTCTAACTAAAAGAGTTTGAGCAAAGTCGCTCATTTACACCCATCTCAAGGAATAAAATTCATTCTTCAGTCCACAGAGAAGGGTAATCAGATTTACTACAGGCCCAATGAACCAAATTTCCCCTCGTTCCCCCTTGTCCCCAGCACAAAATTCGAATATACTGTAGGCTGAAAATATTGAAATCCAATAACTGATGCAAATTTGCACAGGAAAACAAAAAAAAAACTGTTTCAACTCTTCCAAAAACACTAAATAATACAATAATGATGCACATACAGAAAGTAACGGCCAAAAAGAATAAGGTGGTAAGCTTAATCAGCCATTTGACTAGCACAACCAACTTCCCATGGCTCCCTGTTTTTCCACCAGTTTTGTCCTAAAAAATTCAACATTACAGATTGGTAACCTCAAAGATATTGGAAATGCATCTTGATAGAGCCCTTTTGATGGAGCTCCTCTAGATAAGCCTAAGCTCATACTCGCCAGCCATTGTTATGTATCTCACCCATGGGAGAGCCTGATAACCACTTTTCTCAATAATCTTCAGGTATCGAACCTACAAAGCACCAAATTTTAATTAAACAAGATTGAATTACCTGAAATTGCTCAAGCAATATTTTTAAAAATTTGAGTATGATTATATAAAATGAACTTTTATCATAAAAATTCTGGAATGAACTTCACGATAATTGATAATCCAAATCAGAGAGAGAGAGAGATAATTGATAATTCATGGTTTGTAGTCATAGCTAGCCCTAATTTGGAAATCTTAAGGCAAGAGGAAAGCAATTCTGGAATGAACTTCATGATAATTGATAAGTCCAAATCAGAGACAGAGAGGTCATGCCATTCACCACAGGATAAACAGAACAGGTAACTGTGTTTGTGTAGAGGTCATGCCATTCACCACAGGATATCATAAAATAGAACAGGTAATGTGTTTGTGTAGAGGTGATGCCATTCACCACAGGATATCATAAAATAGAACAGCTAATTGTGTTTGTGGAGGTGTACCTGTATTCCAGAAACAGTAAAATATGGTATTTCAAATTTCACACGTATAGGAGCTTTTCTCTCAGGAGTTGCTTCTTCAGCAGTTATACTGGAAAGACTGAACTCTGCCCTCAACATGTACTCCTGAATAATATTTATATACATATCGAATAAAAATCAGGGAAGTATCATAATTACAGGAAAGAAAACATTTATAATTTACAATCCATAAAACAAACTACAAGCAAAAGTTAACAAACTACAAAATGATCCCATTTCTTTTTGGGAAAAATTAAAGTACCTTTCCACCAGAAAAAGATTTAATTTTCCACAATAATGCATCATTTTCAGGTGCATATGATGCAGACCCCATTGACGTCCGGATATTAGGATTGGAAGCATCAACTGGCACAGGCAACTCAATCTCAACATTTGTTGCAGTGCTGTACAGTTAAACTTTTATAAATACTCAGAAAACACAAACATCAGCCATCCCAAAACTCTGAGAATTGATCAAATGGAAACATAGCTGCACTATTAATGTTAAAAACTTCATACCTACGCTCCTTGAACTGGCTCCTAGCCTTTACCATTATCTCAACACGACTTCTCGAATGCTTTTCAACTTGAGCTTCCACCCAAATCAGAGGCTTTACCTGAAAGAAGACACCATGGAACTCATCAAATGCTAATAAAAGTACTAAGGTTGTCCTCCTGTTTTTAAGAAAAGCTTTCAAAAACTACAGAACGAACCTGAGTGCTGAGTCTATATGTCATGAGATCAAAAGCCCCATCGGGTGGTATAAATGATATTGTCCGATCATTTTCAAATCGAGCCAAACGTACACACCTGAACCAAATTGCATATTTAGTTTTAAATGTCTAGATTGCCATGAGAAACCTTCACTCATAATAAATTGGCATTTACATCCACCTCCAAAAAACTGTACAAACCAACATGAATTCAAGTAGACCTGAGAATTAAGCTACGTACTGATGAAATTTGATGTCCTCCAAATCAATGGCCTTTCCTTTTGTTGTCCGTCCTTGGGCCTCCAATAATATTCTATCATTTAGGCCAAGCTTACACTCAGGCATGCCACTGCAACATAACAACAGAAACTTGCAATTAAACATAAAGTTCTTTCAACATCATGCAACACATTGAACGTACATATTAATACTTATATAGAATGGTGCAGTCACCTATGTAATATTGCTAAAGGGTGGGACTAACTCCAATGTTCCTTTTCTAAGACAGTAAGACCCCATCGACTTTAGTGCCATCATAATGAATACTGGCTCTGTTTTTAGAAAAGTGAGCATCCCCCTCATGTCAACTGATGCAAGCTAGTCGTTGCATTATGTAACTTAACTCATTGGGAAAAAAAAACAAGAGGAAGAACTTGTGTAGCTATGTGTCGCAAAGAACTAAATTGAAATCTACATTTGAAACGAAATGTGTAGTTGCAACATTTCTCTACCACATTAATCAACAATAGTTTCTGGTATATTAAACTATGAGTTCCACAGCACATCAACTTACAGAAGTTGCGTAGCACATCACAAGATTAGCATCACTAATGAGTGGGACCAAGCTTACAGAATAGTACCAGCAAGTAGCTGCTTTATAAACTAATATATATACCAAACCAACATCTGAATATCCTAAAAGTAATCTTCAGAAGGCAATATGCAAGTACACTACCTTAACGAATGATAAGCTCACCCATAAATGAACCAAGAAAAACTACTAGCAATGACTTATTTTTTCTGATTGTACCTTAGATATGTTCTCATTTTTAAAGCCCCAACAACATCGGACCTAATGACTTGCCCATTGGTGTTGACAAGTATATTGACACTCTCAACCACATCCAAGAAAACCTGAACAAATAATAACAAAGCTTCGTTATCATCCAGTTATTAATTATTTATTAAAGAAAAAACAACAAGAAGCTCTGAAAAAAGAAAAGAAAAGATAAGAAAATACCTCGTTCTTCTTGTAATTTATCCCTTCGCTGCGCCAAGACACTGCATTAGTGACAGCCATTGGAGGCCTCTGTGAAGTTTCCATCCTGTAGGCATCCGTCTTGATAAATTCGCTAAGAATTTTTGCTTCGGTGTACTGAGGGTAACCGAAGTCCATCATTTCATCAAGTAACTCATACTGACAAATGCACAACAAGGTCATTACCTCAATAATAATAATAATAATAATAATAGCAAATGAGAAAATAAAATTCATTTAAAGAACTTACCACTACCACAAAGTTATCCCTAAGTGATTCTTCTTCTAATTCTTCAAAATAATGCTTAAAAACCTAGAGGTTAAAAAAATCAAGATAGAAATTATAATTTAGTAAATAAGAAACGGCATGGAAAGGATAATAATAAATAAATGACGGAATTACATCAACAACGCGGTGGAGGAAGGAGATGAGACTGGCAGCATTACAATTCTGCCTTGATGCGGCCATTAGATAAACATTGCTGTGTTGTATGAACATGTACGAGACTCCATTATCATACACCACTGGATCTTGAGATTGCGGATCTCCCTGCACTCAACCGTAACCATAACCAGATCGATACACTTATTCAATTAATTGATTGATTATAACTAAAAATTCAATCCAATTAGGTTTAGATAAAGGAGAAACGAAGCAGGAGAAAGGAAAGGAAAGAAACCTCCTTCTCGATGAACTTGGTGAAGAAGCGCTCGGCCTGGACAGCAGAGACATCGCCACGGTAGTCGCGCCACACCAGAACGCGCCCCTTTATATCTAATAGAAACAGCGCGGACGCTGCCCCAGCCATTACTAGATCAGATCAGATCAGATCAGATGAGAACCGATGGTGATGCTGCTTAATTAATTGGAAACTGATGATGATGATGATGATGATGGTCGATGGACGATGACAACGGAATTGCAGCAAAATTTAATTTAATTTCACTTTAATAACTTGAATCATCGCCATCTCCTTCTTCCCTATTTTTTAAATTTAATTTATTATTTCTGACTGGCGAGGATTCTTGACAGCTGACTGAATGTGTTTTCGTTTTTATATTTGAACCTAGAAAATTCAGCAAAATCAAGAAACGATTTCTATGTGAAATTACACAACTAATCCCTTAAATAATATCACGTAAATTATTTTAGAAACATATTAAATCAACGTCTAACTTGATTATTTTTATCTCTAAAATTATATTTTTTATATATATAAATTATATTTTAATATTTAATTTATTTATAATTAAGTCACGTGATGAATATTTTATTTTAATTTCTAACTAATAATTTTTATATATGTAATTTATTAAGTTTTTTAATAAGCTGGTCAAATATAAATCATAATTATAAATAGAAAAAAATTAAATAAATTAAATAATTTAATTTATTATCAATTTAACAATTGATTAATTTATATTTGTAAATCAAGTGCAATATCTAATAACCTGTTATGATCCCTTAAATATTAGAAAATTTATAAGTGGTTTGATTTAATATTTTAATGATAATTTTTTAAGTGTAATTATTACACTTTCATAAAAAAAAATATTATGGTTTATATATTATAGCATGAAGTATGTCTGATTTATTAAATTATTTTTGTTCTTAATGCTATAGTTAATGATTTTTTTAATAAGATTTGAAACTATTTTCAAATCTCATTTAATTTTGGCCAAGAATTTCACAATCAACACTATTGAGAACAAATGAAATGTTTTTTATAATTTACTTAAAGTGATGAATCCTCTCTAAATTACTCAGATACCTTAATATAATTTATATTATACTTAATATTTGCTCTTTTATTACCTTTGATTATGACAACATGTGGTTAGAATTAAATTATAACACTTTTTATATAAAATAATTTAATAATATCAAGTTTAAAGATCATTTAACACAACTATCACGTGAATCTTTACATAGACATATGTGATCTCTTCATATGAATTTTTTTACAGGTCAATTTAGTGTACATGTCATTTAATAAACACCTATATATTAATTTTAGATATCCTTCGTACCTCAGTTTATAAGAGCAATTGTTTCCTTTTATAAATAATGAACACAATATATATTGATCTCTATATTTCTAATTAATATCAAGTCTTAATACAACATTAACCATGAACATTTAGGAACAATACTTTGATGCAATATGAATCTTATAATTATAATAAATTCATAATTTACTATGCAAAATATTTTTTTTCACAGATTTTATCTTTACTCTAGATTCATTCACCAAATATTAGATTTATTAATCAAATATAAATTAATATTAAAAATAAAAAAACTTTTATTAATAATAAATATATTTTAAATGAATAAAATTAATAATACTTATA
>Ga0325405_1003220_pt1 | contig 16800 bp, 11 predicted proteins | sample PopdelMetagenome_21_FD_205663 | JGI IMG/M metagenome (GOLD analysis project Ga0325405, IMG submission 205663) | Populus deltoides microbial communities from Bellville, Georgia, United States - Xylem-Control-R2 | ecosystem: Host-associated > Plants > Phyllosphere > Stem > Wood/Secondary xylem...
TGGGTGCATGTTTATCATAATCATGAAAAATAATATCGTGATGGTGATGTTGAAAATAATGCTTGTATGTTTTGGGTCATCACCCGTTCCAGGCGCCGGGAACAGGGACAATGTATTGAATGTGACGTTAATGTGTGAGATTTTTTATACAAGAAAAAGAAATACCAGAAAAAACACGATTTAGGTTTGTTAATTAATTATATAAACTGCAAGGGCTCGAATTTAATGAAATTAGGAAAATGTGTTTCTTGGAAATTCATTCGTTCATATTCCATATTCATATTCATTTAGAATTTGTGAAAATTGTTTCTTAAATACCTTAAAAAATTAAAAAGAAATCTTACTTATTTACAAAAATTAATTTTTTTTATATTTTTCATCGTTTTGATGTGCTGATCTTAAAAATAATTTTTTAAAAATAAAAAAAATATCATTTTAATATATTTCAGCATAAAAAACACTTTAAAAAATAATTAAAACTATACTTTCAAACATACAATTAATATAGATGTAGTGATGATATTGCAGTATTTTAGGATTTTCCTAACCTAACGTCACATACAATGATAATTAACATCTATTATAACATATTAGCGCCTAAAAAAAAAAAACAGTTAAAAAAAACTAAAAAAGATATTTGAACGAGATCACGTGCCATGTGAGTGCATCAAATCTAATGGTACTACGTGGGGACAATGTTAGAGAACTAGATTTTGGAGGGAGGTGGTGAAATGGCAAAGTTGCCCGTAATGTGAAGTGATTTTAGTAAGTTTTGTGAGGGTATTTAGGGCAAGTTCGGAAATGGGTCGGGGTTTCAATCAAAGGCACAGATCCATTCCAAGAGCCAAGTTGAGAGAGTGGCATCCCACACCTCTTTAAAACCTTTGGGAGACAAATTAAAATAGAGGAGGAAGCAATGTATCTTATCCCATGCAATAAAAGCATATGACACCATACCAGATAGCTTCCATCACTGTCCAATCTGATTTCTTTTTGAAGTGTAAAAAATAAATGACTAACCGTTGTAAATATATATTCTTTTTATAAAATTAACAGCTTCACATAATAAAAAACCAAATAAAAAAAATACCAATCGTGAACCTACAAGAATCTAAATGATGAAAGATAAAATTAAAAAACAAAATAATAAACAAATAAAAAATAAAATAAAAATATTACCAAACCCATGTGATGGAATTAAAAAAAAAATCAAGATTATAGATCCATTGATAAAATAAAAAATGAATTAAAATTTAATAAAAGTACAAAAATTTAAAACTAAAACATTGAAGGCCAAAAACTAAATATCATCAAATATTGAACTAATGGACAAAGTTAAAAATTATTAAGTTCATATATTCACAAAAAAATCCAAAACAAAAATAAAAATCAAGTGTGTGAGTGAGGACTAAATTTGAATTTTTTTTAAAAAAATTAAAATTAAAATACAATCTTTGATACTTAAAATGCTCGACTTGACAAACTAACTCGTGACTCAGGCGACCCGGGACTTAGGCTGGCTTGGGTCTTAAAAGTAATATCAAGGATAATGTTTTATAAAATAAGAAAAAGATGCTGGTGTTTAAATAAAAATAGTTTATTAGTATTGATTTTGTAGCTCTACGTGGGGTTGATTTGATAATCTAACAACACAGGTAATTTTTAGATTAGTACCTAAATCATTTATACATATGATCTCCTCATTTGAATCCAAAACGATACAAGGGCTACTACTCTATCAGTACAAAAATCAAAAACATAAAAATATATTTATTTATAGTATCTTTGCTAATGTCATAGCAATTATTTTTTAAAATATTTTTTATTTAGAAATATATCAAAATAATATTTTTTATTTTTTAAAATTTATTTTTAATTTTAGTATATCAAAAAAATAAAAAATAATTTTTTTTAAATTAAAATTTTTTTAAAAAACACGGACTCTTACCTGGCATAATAATGGCAAATGCAGTTTGTGTTTCTGAACTTCAATTTCCAATCTTTATGGATTTAATGCCGACATTATGTGAATGGGCTTGAAGAAGCCCAAGTTTTATTCTAACCCCTCTCGGCCTTGCTAAATAAATCTCTTTTCACCGAAACAAAAATAAAATAAAATAAAACAATTCTGTTCCAAAAATGGTCACCCATCTTTCTAAAAAAAAAAAAAAAAAAAAGCGTGCCGTACATACCAATCGAAATCATACACCTGGAGAAAAGAAGCAATTATTAAGCTTGATGACACCAATCCATCTATTTTGAACCTAGATAAACCCTACCTGTGATAGGCTGGAGAATTACTCACAATCATCCAACTTGATCACTGGACAGAAAATTCAAATGCATAATATTAGCTCAATTATCCACATTTTAATGATCGAAAAATATTATACCAAAAATAAATTACCTCACAAAATATATATATATTTTTATAGAATATCGCTTCAATTAGCAGATTAAATTAAAAAATACAGAATAAATACTGTACTCTGGTCATGTATCTCTACATGAAAAAAAAAAAAAACTTTACACAATAATTTGCCCTACCAAAGAACCACTGAAGAAATTAGTAAACTGTCATCACTCGAGTTTTAAATGAATGAACGAAACATATGATTATGACGAAAAAAATTGTTGGTCATAATCATATGGCTATACAAGGACTGATTTGGATGCATCCAGATTATTGAGTCGACAGGTTCCGAGTAGGACTTCTGGGAGCTCCTCCTCGGTGTTACCCTACAAGATTTTTCAGACAGGAAGTGTTAATGCTTCTGTTCCTGATGGTATGGTTTTAATCTTCACATCAGCACAGTTTTTGAAATCACTTGAAGATTTCGAAAACTCTTCGTTCAGTCTCATCACGCACATGCAGTTAATTACTTGGCTCAGAGCATGAGGATTTAGGAAGCTGGATAGAGATATAGAGAGATTAGTATGTGTCACCTGAATCACAAATGCCATTTCTATGACCAGATGGTTCAGGTATCCAAGAACAAGGCTGACCACCCCTCTGGCTACAGTGGAAGATCCGACATCAATGTCGAGCTGAAATTCGGACATGTTTAGAGGTTGATCAACACGAAACTCAACCTGAAAACTATGGATACAGAAAACTTTATTTGAAATCTACCTCCAAGTAGTTCTTCCCTCGAAAGTAATTCATTTCAAGTGCTTGACCCACTAAGCAAGCTTTCTTACCAACACTCTGCTTGACTATCCATGATCCCTGCGAAATCACAAACAATGCAAGAATTTAAGCGGCATGATCTTTGTGATATTCTATGAAAACAGCTAACTCAAGCTTTGTTACTTACCTTAGAAATATAAGGTATGAGCTTAAATCTTGAATTCCTAAAGGCATCATCACCATTGACAAAACTGTGGAGCAAGGGAGTTTCTTCCAGAGGAGTTTTTAACATATAATACAGTGCAAGGGTATGCTGGGTTACACCGGGAACCTGATTCATGGTCAAATATCATATAATCTGTCTCTTGAAGATGAGATTCATCATCAGCATTTACATTAACTTAAATTAACCTGTATATTGACAATGAAGAAGAATTCTGGTCGACCTTGTGCTGCAAACTTCTGCATGAATCCAATAACAATTGATTGCATGAAGAAATTTGCATTTCCAACAATAGGTCATCCTTTTTTTTTTTTTTAATTCTTATAGGAAGATATATGCAGACAGTTCATAGAGATGATTGATATCAAACCTGAACAATACTCTCAGCACGGCTTCCAAGATCATCTTCTCGGCGGTCGGATCTTAGCCAGTCGGCACCAACCATTTGCATTAATGTGCCTGTTGCCTTGATCTGGAGAAAATAAAATGCTTAAACATGAAATTTAGAAAAAAAAGGTGGAGGTTCTAAATAACTGAATTAGCTAGAATTTAAGGCACCTTCAGATTGTCTTTGAAATAATTTTCTCCACGAATCAGAAAGGTAGTAGGATCAGCAGTAGCCCAACTGCATGGTAAAGAACAGGCTGAGTCCTTTTGAAGAGTGTTTCCAAAGGATGTCACTACGTTTTCTTCTTTAGCCAACTCTTGAAAGTCCATGTAACCCTTCTTCTGAACTGCAGCAGACAAGTTTTGAGGGATTTTTTTTACCAGAACACAATAAATCAGTGATTCATACCATCCTCCATTCAACAGTCAACTTAAAATTGATAACTTTGGCTACCACGACTGGACTAACCTGCAAGGTCATGTAATTTCTTCACAAAGACAGCAGCAGATGATAATCTGGGCTGGGACATGTTCTGCACAATTGGATGCCCAAAAAGTCAGAGAACAAAAGGTTGCAGCTCTTTATCATAATTTATCTCTTACATGTACAGAGAAGAAAAACCCAAGCAAGTATCGACATCAACTTCTGAAGTTCGTGATACGAAACGCAAAACAGAAGTCTTTTAAAAAGTCTGGTTAAACTACATTTTTGGAAAGCGTAGACTCAATCATGGAGTTTAGTAAATACCGAAGCAGGCCATTCTTGACTCACTTCAGGAAACCAGCCATTCTCCAAATGGTCAAAAGCTATCACTTCACCAGAATCAGGAACATCAAAGAATTCATCAGAGGCATCATTCAGGCTCATTAAACTTCTGCGCCCTGAAGTTGTTTTTTCTGCCTCGTCTTCCTCTAAATCAGCATTCAGTTCGAACTTCTGTTGGCTTTTATCTTCTGCTTTAATATCCTCCACTTCATCCTGGGGCAACATTATTTTTACTTCCGAGTCTGCAGAAGAGAAATCTGATGGATAATTGCCGGCTTTGGCTTGGAACATCTCCCTCAGTGCTGCAAAATGCAACGACAGAGATGGTGATTAAATAAAGTAAACTTTCAGTTCATAAAGCTAAAATGTACCGCAGGTGAAGTTCCCTAATCAGTAGAATAGAAGGTACCCGCAAGTCTTTCAAGCATGCGGATGGTTATAGATCTTCCAGATGGTTGACGCAAATATACTTTCCAAAACTTCCAATTAACTGCAAGCATGTGTTTTACAAGTGATTCCCTTCCTTTATTCACAGGAGTTATTACGTACCCTCCACCTGCAGGTTTGTCAGAAATTAATACACATTTAGGAAAGGTATGGCATGAAGGATAACAAGTCAACACAACCAACTGGAACTCACAGATAAACAGAAAAAAATAGATATATAGTGAAATGGAGATAGTAGGAAATAAGCAGAAGTCACCATGAACAAAAAGCCTCACATCAAAAGCCATACGTCATCTAAGCTGAAATATCCTCAAAATTAATCTTTACTTTATATAATTGCTGGAAGAACCGGCAAAGAATAGTGAGAGATGCAAATTAACAATCCTGATTGAAATTCTTGTCTTTCCCGTTCATGGCGGGGTCAATTGGCAGCATTAATAAGTAAATTAACACTTTAAATTTCCAGAAGCAAAGCATACATTACTTTTAAGGCAAGCTCGAACATATCCATTTTGTGGAGGACACTTCTTGTGAATCACAGAATGGTATAGAATTACTGTGAAAAAACCAGATAAAATGTTACGGCCAAATAACAAAGGCTGCAGCTTGTTGACATCATACGCCTTCTTGATATTGTATAGATTTTCTGAAAAAAATTATGAAATATTACCATATGTTCCATCTTCCTCTCTTCTCCAATATCGTCGCAACAAAAAATCTCTACGCATCATCCCCCTGCAAAGAAGTTAGGAGTCAATGAGAACATATAATAGAAGTAAGTAAACTTTTCAAAGGACTTTATCTAACCAGGGTAACCAATTGCTATATAACTTCGCGTGAAGAATATCTGTGTGACCATCAAGGTGCTCAACCACACTGCCTCGGTAAAAACAGAAGTCCCATCTGAAAGACAGATGACAATTCAGCCTCTGGAATGTTACGAAAAATTAATTTAAATGCTCATCCGATCTAAAACCAAAAACAGCAGACAAGGGTTGAACAAAGGAAGTGGTGCATGTAGTATAAGAATCATAATTAAGTTCCCCGTGTTGCTTTCCTCAGAAACCCCAGAACTTTGAAGATTATTATCTTGTCTCTAAGCTCATATAAAACCAGACGTGGTAGATATTCTCATAGAATTTATAATAGGAAGTTACAATATATATATATATATCTTAAACATTCAGGATGAAATTGTAATAAAGCATGCTTCCAATTCCACTTTTAAGAAGATAAGAGGAAACATTCCAGCAATCTTACTCTGATCTCGAGGCACCAAGAGACATAAGAGTATGGAAAATGGCTTCTGGAGTCCCATTAAGCACACCAACTGCCATTATAGCTGGGTGATTATCCCAATGCTGAGAAAGAAAAAATATTTAGCTGAAGAAGTGAAGTGCTGCTATCCATAATCACCAGGCAATGAAAGAGTGCTTTAACTTACCCTCCCACGAGAATCCCAATCTTTTGCTTCTTTGAAGAGACGCAATCCTGAATTTGCAACAAGTTTTAAGCAAATAAGCATCATCCCATGAATACAAGATTAAAAATGTAAGTCTTACCATTCTGACAACCAAAGATTTTCCATGGAGACGGCGCAATTACATCAGATGTCACTGCCTCATTATGCAACAACGAGTAATAATCTATGGATCTTTGGCGGTGAGCCCTCTTTGCACTGCCAAATCTGTTGAAGCAACCTTGGATTATTGTGTGGAAAGAAATCTAAAACTTCAAAATATTGCTACTTGGAAGATTGAAGCTTACTAAGAATTTCAAATGACTATGTCTTGTTTGGTAATGCGTTTGAAATCGTGTTTTTTAAAATTATTTATTTATTTATTTTATTAAAATAATTTTTTTAATATTTTTGGATCGTTTTGATATACTGAAGTTAAAAATGATTTTTAAAAAATAAAAAAAATATTATTCTGATACATTTCCAAACAAAAATATTTTGAAAAAAATCGTTACTACAACTACCAAACACCCAGATAAAGAAGTGTACATGGGGAGAGTTCCAAATCTTCAAATGGTTGAATTCATAGTAATTACATTTCAAGAATCAAATCATGAAAGTATTACGAGTCTCTTATCTTAGATGATCAGTAAGCATTGAAGAATAGAATCTGATAACAAATGCAGGCTTTCTGCAAGCAGTAATGTATAGTTGTATACCTCTACGCTCCACAGTAATGGAGATTGAGTCAAAATCGCTAGCACAAGCCTATAGCTTGAAATTGCACATATGTCTAGTGCTATTGATGTCGGGAAGAAATAAGATGCAAAATTGGAAAATAAAAATTACGAACATAACAAAATCAAATGAAAAGGTTCAGTTTCATGAACTTGTCTTGGCAGAGCCTGACATACCTTGAAGGTAGCCAGTTCTTCTTAGAAAAAGACATAAACTCCTTTTCTGGATTTGGGCACTCCTGGAAAACATAATCAAACGTGAGGTTTTCATCACCAGATAAACCATTGAAATGGTTTATTACAAGTTAACAGTAAAAAACCTTCAAGACAGCATTCTGCAAGGAACGAATCCATCTTCCTGCATCTTCTGAACCACTTGCTCCCAACTATAAAATAAGTGTTTGTTAGAGCTTGCGTTACACAAATTTATAAATCAAATAGAATGAAATCGCTTGGAATTTACTGCACCTTAAGATGATCATTTTCGTTTAAAATATTGTAAAGCGCGAAAATGAAGAAGACCTGCAAGTTTGCAAACAATTACTTGTGCTTGGAAAATAAAACCCGTCCCTTGCAGGGCCATGAAGAATTTCGTCCATCATGGATTAGAAAAACAGAAACTATGAAAACAAAGGGCATACTTTCCGATTGATGCTTTCTCTTCCGTTATCTGTGATGCGAATGTAGGAGTCCATTTTTGCACTTCTAAGTGGCTCCTGAAATATAAATTTTCAGTTAGGCCTTTTGCGTTATTATCAGAGATCATCAAATCATCTGATTGAAATTGCAAAAGGACTTAACAGCATCATATAGATGAAACTGATAAAAGATGTTGAAATGGAAGCATATCATGTCATTTATTTTGTTTTCCTTTCAAAACTATAGTTCTTCAGCATGGAGGATTATTTTCGAACAAGAATTACTGCACCAACATGACTGCATCTACAGAAACATATCATCAGTTCATAATCATCTCAGAGTCCTACATTTGAACGACTTCTAGCTCAATCATCTCAGATTCCTAGATTTGAACGAATTCTAGCCCCTTCAGCTTTCCAGGATTTCCATTCTTGTGATGTCCACTTCAGGGCTTCACCATAAGGAATGTTCTATCAAAATCTTCTCCTATCATTAATCAAAGCAGAAGCTATGGTTTGACAGACGATTCTACCATCAGCAAAACTTTGAACCTATCTTATCCTGATTTAAATTGAAGTCAACAAATAAGTTACAACTCAACTCAACACCCTGCATATTTGGCATGATGTCACCCTCTAACTCGTTCATAGTACAGATATTTAATGCGAGAGATTAAATATAAAAAAGGTGTCCTTCTTCCATTCCCAGCAAGGCATAACATTTTCAGAAGATAGGCTTTTCACCCACCATTGATTTAATATTATAAACCACTTGAAAAACTTTCACTTCCTCACCTTTTGTTTTTCTAGGAAAGATAAAATCATATCCAGGAATCAATAGTAAAGTGGATAGATTCTGAAATATTTGATGCCGAAAGCAAAATCATGAATCCACATCAGTAGATAAAAATTTCAGATAAGGAAGAATCCATCTTCAGTTACCATTTAGATTATAGAAGTCCAAAAATCATACAGGCGTACAAATCAATAGCATAATCAAACAAACATCTACATAGAAAACTCCCCCCCACCCCCACCCCCCCACACACACACCCCTTCAAAATACAAAAACAGATTCTGCTTGAGAAAATCAAGGGCACATTCAAACCTTTTCTCAACCCTATCCAATTCCCATTTATACCAATAAAAAAGACAAGAACTGGAAAATAAAAAGAAATCTATACCAAATAAACATCTATCTGCCTGCATCCTTTAACATTGTGAGTTGATCAGAATTTCAAATGAAGAAACACAACAGAAACAAACGAAACAAGAAGTTACCTCTTCCTGTGAAATGGGCATTGTCTTATAGCATCTGAGGTAGTTTTCTTGAAGAATGAAGTACCTTCTGCGTGAAAACTGTAAACCAAACCTATGGGACCTGATGATAAACAACCACCCTTCCATTTTGCCATCATTTGGAGGCACACCCATTTCAGCAAACCACACAAAAAAGTTAACTCACCGTTCAAAAACCTTCTCAGAAATGTTTCATACTACGTTTTCTTCTAGTTTTTGTGCTATGTTGCTGAAATGGCTATGTAAAAATCTTGTACAAGGATAATACGCAACTCTTTTTACGTCAGAAGTTTTTATATATATAAATAAAAATATATAAGCATGTATATGATGCTGATCCTCTGATCCCACCTTAGGGAATCAGAGAATCAAATTGTCAGTCTCTTACAAATCTTTCAGAGAATTCTTCCCTTTTGATTCTTTTCCGGTCCCCTTCCAAGTTTTTCCATTTTTCTATTTCCAAATTAACTATTATTGGGGTTGACAGAGCAATTGAATAGTTTCTTCGACCAAGTTATTGTCATGCTAAAATTACTATATTGCCCCTTAACCATTTTTTCATTTATAAAAGAAAACTGTGAAACACTGGTTCTTATAATTACTTTTTATTTTTAAATAATATCATTTATTGATGGGATATGGACATAACTAGTGGATTTTACATAATGATCTCATTTTTTTTTCTGATGAAAAATGTTAATCATTTTTTTTAGTGTTTTAAATTGATATGTTAATACAATAAATAAATTTTAAAAAATTAAAAAATATTATTACTGAAAAACACTTTGAATAATAATTACTAATACAACGCGAAACCATCAAGTGATTTGAAAGAAAAGGTATTAAATTGAATATTATGAAAATAATATTTGCTAATCACGTTTCAGTTGCATCTGTGATGTGGCTTTGTTGACTATGGTATCATGGTGTTTAAGGTTTTAAAGACATGGCGTGTCTTCTTGGAATGATTTCTGGACTTTTAGCCTGCCATTTGCACAGTACAGTCAGTGCCTTGTGAATTTCTCGTTACACTCATGATTTTAATTGTTTCTTTTCTCGTTCAAATATATATATTGTGCCCTGAGAAAGGGGCAGTATGGTAAAATCAAATATGCATGATGCGTCATTTTTACTTCGGAGTTCAAATTGCAGGTGTATGCGAGGCGGACAACCTTTGAAGACAGACATGAATGCAGAAATGAGCTGTAACTAATTACCAATCACCTATTGTTTTTGCAACTGATCATGATTATTTGTAGTTTTATTCTGTTTTTTCTGGGAAAGAAATTAGATGTATTTGCGAGGAAAAAGCATGACCGTCTTAGCTAGTCAAACAAAATATATACTGTTGTTTTTTTACCTTAAAATAAGATGTTTAGACTGTAGAATCATCCAAGTGGATGGTGACCATTCTTTTGATTCCTTCCTGTCCTTCCAAAGATAACCAAAATCAATGTACTGCCTCTTTGTCTTTTCTCTCTCAACTTATACAATGTCAGACAAAATACCATCTCTCCCCCGTTACCAAAAAACAAAAGGTGAGTTCATCATCACAGTGGCGATTCCCAGCATAGATTTTGACCATAATTACCGTGAATTATGCCAACTGAACCATGGAGTCAAACCACCTGCGACAACTCTAAGGTTGTTCCATGGGCTAAATTTATGGTACCTTTCTGGGTTGTTCAAAAATTATGCCGAGAAATTCACCTGTTTGAGTTTTATAAATTTTAAGGCTATTAGAGACTTACATGATCGTTAATTTTAAAATTTATAAAATTAGTTTAGATGCATATAAACTACCCGGACACTCACATTAATATTTTTTTTTTTAAGCTGTGGCGCTATCAAGTTTCCCACGTTGTCTTTACCTGCATGACCTATGAAGAACACGATTTCTTTAGTTTTCGAGGATACTGCAATGTTACAACTGCTCAAGAAATTCATGCTTTAAGCTATTCGATATATCATGCGATCTTTGTAGACACTTCATGTTCATCATCAACTTTGCAGCCACATATATATTGTATTTATGAAAAACATTTTCTTCATAATGCTCTTATGATTCAAACTAAATTTATTTATTTACCATTTGGACTAAAAATCTTTTGTACTAAATTCGTTGATTAGACGCACATGATAAAAAATAATCAATGCAAGCAAATAGCCTCTGGCCCTTGGGTCAACAGAGGCATCGTAGCAGCTTGAAATAATGCCGAACTCGTCTCCATCCAGAGGGCAACAGCATTTCTCAACCGTTCTTTTAAATTTAGATATCTAAGCACGAAAGAGTTCTTACATCATTAGAAGAAATGTTGTCGGAATCTAAGCTCCATGAGTTGCTAATTAATTATAGTTTCTTAAGCTTCAAGACTACCAGCATCTACTAACTTGATTTTATAACCTAACCCATCAGGCATCAGTTAGCTTGACCTGAAAAACATCTTTTCTTTTTTGTTATATTTATCCACCCATTGCCTAACCTCTACCCCTCCCTCCCCTCTCCCTTGTCTTGATAAAGACATGAAATGACAGATTCGCGTTTCAAGAAGAGACATGCTGTTTCTTGCCAGAGTGAATAAACATGAGATGGAAGCTACTCATTGAAGCCTATCAAGTAACTAATGCGGCAAGTTACTTAGCCTAGTTGGAGGAAATAGACTATAGCTTACATGTCCTTTTCTGGCTTGAATGACCCATGAAGAGCCGGCAAAGCAAATAGAAGAGAAAATCCGCCTCATCTTGTTGCTCTTATCTCACCACAAAGTGCCCCCACGGCTGTCCTTGCTTGCCCCCATCCTTGTTCACCAGAGTTGACGAGGTCTGGTAGCGCTGAAGTTCTTTGTCACCCTATTATTTATTTATTTTCTCTGTTACTTGAAAGATTTTGACTAAACCCAAATTCACCCAGTAGTTCATCTACTTGTAGGTGTTTTGACACGATCCGAATAAGACAGCTACTTTTGGAGAAAATGCAAAGCACAGCTAAACTGTCAACAACCCCAGATCCGCTTGTGCTTTCTTCATGCTCAATTAGGAGAACATGGACAAGCAAATGAATTTAGAGACAGCATAGTTGACTAGCCCTGAAAAGGATCATGGCTTCCACTTCCCTGTAAGGTTGCAACTTTTATCAATTTGAGCCGGTCGTCTTACAAAGGATTGACTATGACAACTGAATCCATTTGATACAGGCAAGCCCCATACTTGGGCATTACTCTCTTGGGAGTTATAGTTGCTCAAACAACATGTTTACGAAACTTCAAGTTGAGGTCAAAATGATATTACCAAGTTTCTAGCCAAATCCCAATTCCCAGCCATGATTTTTAGGGAAAAAAAGAAAGAAAAAGGAAACGGGTTGCCTCCCTGTCAAACCACCGCAAAAATCTTATATTTTCATGTGTGAAGTACTGTTCAATGGCACCCCACAAAGGGTGGAGTGAAAGTTAAATCCTGCTACTTGAGAAGAAAAATTTCAAGTTCACAGCTACTTTCACTGCAGAAAAACTAGAAGTTCTACAAGTAGCCCAAAATGGTCCCAGATGGGCCCCAGATTCTGACCTCCTCAATTCATGATTAAACAAGTAATGCTGAAACCCTCCTCATGGCAGGATGAGCATATCAATGTCAAAAACTGGTACATACATCACTACTAAGTTGCATAATCTGGCCTTTCTGGCGCGTTTGTTACTTGCGTATGGAAAGATCAATGTGTAGATAAGCTAAACAAGCCATGAAAAACAAGAAAAATACAGATGCCAACATCAATGGTTCTGCTAGCATAAATATAGGTTTGAAAGTGTAGTAAACCTGCAAGCACAAGACAAATGTTACTAAGCTTTCACAAATACGGGAATCAAAGAGGGCGTTTTGTATGAGAAAATCAAAGTGGAAATTACTTAATATTGTCGCGGAACATTATAAATCATGCAAGTCACAGGCATATTACTAATTTGACAGAGCCAGCCAAGCATTTCAAATCCCAAAATTCATACCACCAAAGAGAGCTTCCACAACTCTAAATGAAGCAATAACCAATGTGGGCAAAGCATAACAGTCATTATAAATAGAAATATATAGTACTATCCTGTAGCACATAATCATGCAGTTTAAAAACTCTCAACTGTTCAAATTTAAAATCTTATTTTTTCAGGAACCATGAAGCTTGCCTAGAAAACTTATACAACCCGCAACATTGCAGAGGCAAATAGCACTCAAGTAGAGTTGGTGCAGTTAGTATCTGGTGCAATCCTCAACAATTCTTATCTTCATTCCCAAAAATCAGCATCCATAAATAAACGAAATGATTGCATCTAACACTGCCTAAATCTAGTCCTAAAACGGTGACATTGATTGGTATTTAATTGCCGATCAAAACCTAGCTATTACGACCCTTCATTTGATACCTAGGAAAATCAAAACTGAGATACAAGGGCAGTAACACATTGATGTTCAAGGGAAGTGCAAATCACCTGGAAAGGAGTAATGTGCTCAGGAACTACATTTTTATTCTCCAGAACCAGAACAGTCCTCCCAACAACATCAAGGTATGAATATTTGGTCTGCACACAATCCAAACATAGAAGACATCTCAGTTCAAAGTGAACAAATTTCCAAAAATATAAACACACACAATCAGTGCCTTTGTGTCGCAACAAAGCAAAGCACCAAGCTCAATTTTATAGATCGAATACTTCTTATAAGGGGGGAGGTAAATATCATTCCAGTTTTTTATACTAAAAATTTTATACAATTTTCTTGTTATTGTTTGTAGCCTTATAGTACGTAATAATGAAATATGTCAACAATGTATCCTACAAACTTGTTAAACTTTAAGAGTAAAATTTTGAGTTGTGCTGGGATTTGTACCTCTAAACGCTGCTCTACTGGAAAAGGAACAACAGCTGAAGGGTCTTTTGATCCCTCTGGTAGCACAACCTGAAATAAAACATCTTCTGGCATTAGCATGTGGAAAACATGATTGAAGTAACTAATGGACAAACATCAGACAACAGCATCATGAATGCAAATTATCAATAGAAGCAAACTCACTTTGATGGTCAATTTGTCCACCACAGTCTCTGCAAGAGGACAGCCGAAGCTGAAGTTGAGGTAACGCTTTCCATCAGGAGACTCAAAAAGGAAGTCTTCCAGTGGTAGCCCATATCCAATAACAAAAGTAGCCTTCCAACCTCCAAATAAAGGATACCGTGGTTCGATTTCAAGTTCTGACTGTTTAAAATGTGTCGAGTCAGCACACAGGAAGATGAAAACTGTAGTCCATAAAATAACAGAGTACCATTTTCCCTCAATTTTAAGCATTCCCATATCTATCCTTCAATCAATATATAACCATAGTTCCATTATGATGCAAGTATATAACTAGAAAATTGGGGCCATACCTTACGGTAATCTGAACGTAAATGTGATGATGAGATGTTTCCGATGTCATCCCGATAATACACAGAGTGCACCCTAGGTGGTAGACTTGCTAGAAGGTGTTTGAAGGAAGATGTGCCACTAAAAGATGGCCTAGATTGATACTCAACTCTGCCAGAAGGACGTCTCAAAAGATGAGATTAAAATGATCTAATTACAGAAATGAAACACCTATGAAAAGGAAAAAACAGTCATATAAACTATGTGTTTACAGTTTTAGCTCCATCAAATGGCCAACTGCCGACCATGATCCTTGAAATAAGAAAGGGACACAAAACTTATTTAGATCAGAAATAGGTTAGAAAATCATTTGCTATGCGTTATCCATACACGTATTTGCTGTTGTGCAATTATGCTGATAGTTTTGTGTTCCATTGTGACCTCAATTCAAAGGTAGGTAATTGAAAAAAAAAAGAAGAGAACAGGGGGCGGGGGATGCAGGAAACTGAATGAATATGAAGGGAGGGAAAAACAGACACAATTCCAACCTGGAAAACACGCCTTTGTGTCGAGCACCAGCATGGACCAATTTGTAATGCTCTGTTATCTGAAGGTTGCCCCAGTGAGATATCTCTACTTCTCTTAAAAGCTCTTCAACAACAGCAAATGGGCTGTTATTCTCAAGATGAACAATTACTGGAGAAAATGAATATGGAGGATGATCTTCATATGGTCCATACTTTAGTTCTCTACCAGAAAGCTTGGTGGGTTCCACTCTTGTAAATGATTCTACTTTTGTACTTGGTGTCTTAAGAAAAGTAGTTTGCTGCTTAACATGATATGGTGACAGTATTAATGCGCTGTCACGGAAATATACTAATTGTGATTCTGATTGGCTTATCTCTGCTGGGAAAGGTTCCAGAGAATGTGTTAATATATAAAGCACTTCCAGAGTTGCAGTTTCACCTGAACTTAACGGATTAAGCAAAGATATACTAAAATATTTAGTTCCATTTGGCGCATCAGGTAGCTCTGTTGGGTTTGCATCAAGATGAACATAACTCTTCTTCTTCTTCTTGCCTATAGCTGCTTGTGCTTTGACAAGTGCTAGATGATCAGCTTGAGCAGGTGCAAATGCAAGAACGATTTCTGAAGCAGGGGTTGTCCCGACATTCTCAACCTGAATCAAATTCATACTTGTGTCCATAAAAAGGAGAAACACAAACACAAAAGAACTTCCTATCTGCAATGCACATATCTCCACACGTGAATATACTAGCCAAAATCCTTAGATATTTTTTGACCCAATTGTAGACTTTATAATCATTCACACTCAACTCTTTCTATATGATCAAAGGTTGACGGACCATTTGACCACATACAAACCATCAAGGTGGCAAGTACCGTGTAGGAAATTGGATCACGGTTTGCAACTATTGCACAAATATAGAGTGTTTGCACCTACGACATTTACCTCATTCACATAACTCGAAGCAAACCGTTAGTCACCATGCCAGAAGGTTTTGAGCTAATGTTCTATCATTGAATTTTAAGCTAGAATATCAAAATCTGATTTCTGCGCCGTGAAAGCTTGCAAATTTCAAGAACCAAGGATAGATTTAATCCCCAAAATTAAATTTTTTTGCAAATTCTTCATAAACCCGTCTGTTTGATTATATATATAAAAAAAGAATCAAACAAAGTAATGCAAAAAATGGCATACCTTTAAAGTCAAGAAGACCTTAACAATATGTGAACTCAAGTCAATCTGCACCAATTATCACACAAACAAACAAAAAAGAAGTCATGAAATATATCATTTTCTTCCTCTTAAGTTTGTATTTTTGAAATTGAGCGACGAGACATAGCTGCTCTTACTCTACGTTCAGCGTTAAGGATTTGGATCTGGTTAGTTGAGGATGCAGCGGAAATTGTGAGAAATGTGAGGATCAAGAAAGGTAGAGTGAGTCCCGCTGCTTCCATGGATGTTGAACTCGCCATGTCTTGTAAACTGTCAAGTCCTCTTCTGTCTTTGCTTCTACCAGTTACAAGATATAAATGGCAGTGGCGATGGAGGACAGGAGAGGGCACATTTGGGCTTTTTGAACAGACAAGACAGACAGGCAGAGAAGCGTTGGGCCTTCGGCTTTGTTACGTGGAGCAAGGGATGCCAATATGGGCCTTAACGGATACTAGTCTGGACCCATCCGAAAAAGGAAAACCCTAATTTCACCTCTCGAGTCTCGAACCCCCCCAATCCTGACTGGGCTGGTCTACTGAAGAATCATTAGCTGTTCATTGAGTGGGTGTTAGCTGTCTCGAGCGCGAGTGGCTG
>Ga0325405_1003221_pt1 | contig 16799 bp, 8 predicted proteins | sample PopdelMetagenome_21_FD_205663 | JGI IMG/M metagenome (GOLD analysis project Ga0325405, IMG submission 205663) | Populus deltoides microbial communities from Bellville, Georgia, United States - Xylem-Control-R2 | ecosystem: Host-associated > Plants > Phyllosphere > Stem > Wood/Secondary xylem...
TGAGAAGTGCTGCTGCGTGGTTTGGTAGTTTCCGTTATTGGCATCAGCTCAAGATTCTGGGACTGCAGCCTGTTACACACCTCCATACGTTCCTAAGAATTCTTGTATCCATATATCCCTTTTCTTATAATTTCTGGGTGATGCTTGCAGCAGCAAGCGAGGCAATTTATAACAATGGGGCAGCTTGTGGGCAAATATTACCAAGTAACTTGTGTTAACGGGACAAATGAGAGCGCCACATTCCCTGAAGATTTTTTTCCTTTCAGGCATCAAGTTTTAGAGCACATGAAGAGATCAGAAATTGTTATCAGAAAGCAACTGGATGTAGCTGTGAAGAATCTGAATGTAAAGGAAATTGATAGGGCAAAAGAATCCTTCTTGAAGTTAATGGAGAAAATTACTCTAATTTTGTCCACTCCAAGCCTTCCATACAGCTGGTACTCTTCCAAGCTTTAACTGTGCTTGGAACTGTACCCAAAACAGTAACTCCTGAGTCCTGAAAAGAATGATAAGGCAATGGTGGTTGGCTAGGGCATGAAAAAGTTTCTGCTGCAAATGAATTAGGTAGTGCTGTCTGGTATTCAATACTTTTATCCAAAGCTGGTATTTTAACAGCGTCGTGTGTTGTTTTGCAGTAATTTTTGTGGATGCGGTTTAAAAAGAACTGCAAATTATAGCTTTTCTCAAACGTAAGTTAAGCAATAAAAACCAAACAAACCACACCACACCGCACCACAAGGGATCACAATTGCCATGCAAGGATTAGCTTCTACAACGCGACTGCAAAAGAGAAGAAGTGTGGTTCCTCCTTAATTAAATCTTAAAACAAGCATCAACATCCATATTAGAGCATTAATGATAAGTTTCTTTCTCCAAACTTTCCTTTGGATTCAAAAACGACAACATGTGAGCAAACCCACTTCCTGCTGATGTCTCAAGGTAACTGGCCGTTGAGTTTCCATGACATTGGCAAGCCAACTTATGAATCCTGGCATAGACAGAAAGCATTCCATTCCCAGAAGGCTTTTAGCCATCTGTTTCAAGAATGGCGCCAACATGAAGAGACTGTCTCTCTAAAACTTGTAACAGGATGAAGGTCTGAATAATCCCATTGTGCAAAAAAATGAAGGTCTAGTTGCTTGAATGTTGCACATTCTACAGAACCCTAAAGCACATGCAGCAGCATAAAGGGCAGAGGTGAGGGGGGAGGGGAGGGAGGGGAAGCTGGGGAAGGAAACTAGAAAACAAAAAAGATGACTTGAACTGAAACAAAATTAATGGAACCAAATGATTTAACACATGAACATTCCTATATATTCTTTAATCGGTGTACATCACGCATCTTAATCATTTTCAATGAGGTAATCATCTTCAGCACTAGTCAAATCACCTAACAAGATGCAAAACTGAATGGACCTCTAGGGGTCAAAGCAAGACTAGAGCTAGAAACATCGATGATATTACAAATTGAATTCTCAAAACTTGCAGGTTCGTAGTCCCGCTCCCTCCTTGAGGAGACACAGGTCCAGGTGCCACAGATGGTGTGAATCCTCCAGTTGAGTTCGGAGTGGTAGTTGAACTGTTTCAAGATATTCACAACTTTAGAAGACGCCAAATTCAAGTGAATTGCTAAAAGAGATTTTAGAGCAGAATGGATCAACTACAAGCAGATTCAGATTCTTACCTCCCAGTAAATTTACAGGATCCATAACCTGCAAGAACAAACCATATAAGAATAAATGATTAAGGAACAAAAGCAATAAAAATTCTCGATCTACAATAGCAATGTCTTTCATCACTTTCCTCCCCTCTTGATAGGAAAATCAGACAAAGGACAAGGTGCAAAGTGAAAGCAATGTGAAAAGCCTATTTGGCGGGACCAAAGTCTGGTTTTATCAGGAACAGAACTCACCACTAATTATTGGCATTTTCAGAGACTATTAGCTTGGACTTCCTGGCTTCATGAGTTCATTTTCAGCTATTTATGGTGTTTCAATTAACATGATTCTCAGAACATGTACGGAGTGAATACAAGGCATAGCCATGGACATCATGTAAAGTAGCATTTAATGCATAAACCCTATCTTTCATCAAAAAAGCACATGGTAAAATCCCACTATTCTTCCATCTTCCAAGACTTGAGATGCGACTGCTCTAGAACAATTGATTTAAATATGCCAAAACAATCAAATAGCATGAGCTAAATGAAATTCCCTGTGGTGGAAAACCCAGCAGTTCCCAGCATGGAACTAGCAGACCAGAAAAATAAGATAAAAAAATAATGAGAAAAGGATGGATGGACTTACTGGGATTAGCTGTGGTTGTTGTAGCAGTACCATCAAAATCACATGTTGCACCAGCCAGATGCATTTTTTGGTAATAATCATTGTAAGCATAAGATGCATGGTTCTGGTAAGTATTAGGAAGATAGCATGGTTGCCCTTCTTGAATAGCACTGCAGTTGGCCCCTCCTTGCCCACAAGCCCAGTTCAGTCCTACTTGCAACTTACCAGGATCCGCATTTGGTTTGGCAATGCAGAAATCAGAATTATTTCCAGTAATTCGATTGGAAGTACTCAAACTAAAAGTATAAACAGAGCTGCCATTGGTGAAAAACAAGCCCCAGTTTTTCTCAGACACAGGCCCAGGCCTCTTGTCTTCATTGAACATCTCATAAATGTATGTGTTGATGGGAAACTTTGGCTGACTAGGTGGTCCTGAATCATTTTGAACTCGCCGAATCATATTATTATTGAAGGTCTCGGCATTATCTGCAGTGGCATCAGGTTCATTGGCTCCGCCAAGCCAAGGCCACCCAGTTTCTGTAACTACAATTGGGATTCCAGACATATTCAGAGCATCTATAGAATAATAGGTAGCATCCACCATGGCATCAAACATGCTGTCATAGTGAGAAAGAGTGTTGGGGTCAACAATCTGTTTGACTGGAGGAAGTGATCGGAAAAGAGCATAATCAAGAGGGAAAATGCCATTTCCAGATGTGTATCCAAAATATGGATATGCATTTAACATGTAGTATGAGTTAGTGTTTTTCAAGAACTGAAGAATCTGATAAATTGTAGAGTCCCATGATGAATTAAAGGTGGCAGTTGAGGGCGGGAAAGGCCTGGGGATAACGTCCATGGCTTGAGGGGTTGAAACTTTGACTTGAAAATTTAGATTTGAAGCAACAAGGGCTTTGTGGAGGTAGTTCATGGCAGGAACCAAAACAGGGACAACATTAGGGATTGTGGTAAGAACCTCACTGCCAACTGCAATGGCTGTAATGTTGGTTGAAGGCAAGTAAGCTGCAACATTTTGATTAATCCACGCTGCTGCTTTTGATGCAGATTCCCCAATTCCTAAGATCTCCTCATTTGTAACACCAACCATCACTTCTATCCCACTGTCTGCAAGGGCTTTCAACATGTGGGCATCAGCATCATAGAGGCGCACATGAGTAATCTGATTGGTTTTCAGAATGGCAACCACATCTGGAGCCGATGGCATGTTTGAAACATCAGTTCCAATATTTATTCCTACAAATGCACCTGCAAATTCAAGATTGTGATTTCAGCAACAAATGGTGAGATGGGTAATCCTATTCTAGAAACATGAATTATCTCACCCACATTTTCTTTTTGAAACTGAAAATTTTCAGGTCCTCGCAAGCATTACTAAAGTTCAAGATAATGAAAAAATAGATAAATCCTTTAAGGGCACAATATGTTTGAAAAGTTCTGAGTGCACTTTTGTACTTTTTTGGGTCATATAATACATAAACCACAAGCCCTAAGGACTATCAAGTGAACTAGCACATCTTACGATAAAACCTTCCAAGAAGCTAAATAACACTACATGGTTTTCACATTTTAATTCCTACAAGAAAGTCCGAGGCCTCAAGGTAAGGGCTCAACATTTCTAAAGCAGATTGAGCTCCTTATCTAATCCTGACTTTGCCCTTGATAAGGACAGTAGCAAAAGATCCAGAACAAGTTTACCAAGTTACCTGATGCATACTGGAGAGTGGTAACAAGAAGCAAAAGAAGTCTTCCAGGCACCATCCGATCCAAGAAACTTCAATACAAATTATACTCTCGTCTTTTATCTCTTAGCCTTAAACTGCCAAAAGGTTCAGCAAACACATGCAAAATGTTATAAGAAACCAATGGCCAGAAAGCACAGTTTAGCTGAAGCTGGCAATACAAAGAAAGAAACTCAGAAATTCCAAACACGGAGATACCCAGAAATCGTAAATCAATTGCCTCCAGGACTAGATAATATGCCAGGTATATAACAAGCAAACCAGCTCACCTAAAAAGTTTGAAAGAACTAAGAAGCACAGCAAAATAGGTTGCACAGGCAAATACGAAAATCAAAACCGTTTATGTGCAAAGGGGAAAGGAGGTGGTAAATAAAACCCATACGGAAAAGATTACTTGGAATTCATGTCCATATATTCATATAGATCAGAAAATTATTGAGTTCTAATCATCTGAGAATGTACCTACCTTCTCTGCCCATTCAAAAGACCCTACAATCAAATTCATAGCAACTCCTCTTAAGCAGAGAAAAAGTGATACTTCACCAGATGCCTAAGACTCCAATTAAAAGTTCATTTCAAACCAAGAAAATCACAAACCAGCCCAGTTTAGCCAGGGATTTGCTTAGATTTCATCTAAATCCAACTATATGTTACCTAACAAGTAACAATTGCCATTTCATTCTCCAAATGAAAAACAATAGCCAAACATGTTGGACTTCTGAAACTCACATATTGAAACATCAAAGAAATGTCATGTGCACAGCAATTCAGATTGCTTTCTTCAATTCTCATCCAAGAGAAAAGGCATAGAACCAGGTGGACAAATCTACTAAAATTAGAGCTGGGCTGAAAAATTTACAAACAAGATAAAAAAAAAGACAACAGCAATATAAACAGATAAAACCACAGGTAAGCAAAGAGATGCAAGGCCATCCTCATAGGTCCAGTTTTACAAGGAAAATAACTTCTCATTTCACACAAATTCAAGGCCGGCCATAGTCTATGAACTTTTCAGAACTTGTTTTTTCCACATGAGAAAATAAGAGGACAATCATTTCAATAATCAAATTCCAAGCACAAGATGCAAGTAAACAAGAAGAAATGACTCTACCTTTAATATGTGAGATTTCTCAATGCAGCAAATCTCAAGCAACCAAACGCATACTAAGTGAGAATTTAGTACAAATTTACCACCAGACTGCGAGAGAGACATTAAAAACCCATACCCACACTAGCTCTTTCAAGGGAATAAGGGAGAGAGACAAACTTTGGACATACATTTCAACTTCAATAATCCAAAGAACTCCACACAACAGCAAACAAAGACCCAGAAATCCTTAAATCTTAAAAAAAACCCAGATGCCAAAACCCTAAACAACAAGCACCCAGATGCCAAAACTTGAAAGAAAACATCATATAGCACAGAACCCAGATAAGAAAACCAGGAAAAGAGACCATAAACAGTACCTGATCCAACTGTATCAAGCTGAAACACTCCAAAAAACCAAGCCCTATATGCAACTTTCAGAGAGTTAACAAACCCTTATAAAACCAAAAAAACAGCTACAATCAACTCCAAAAACTAAACCTTTTTGAACCTAGCACACAGAATCTGAAAGACAATCTACACGGATATCAAACTAGCCCCACTAAAGTAAAGGCATTATCTTTCTGTGGAAAGAACCAAGAGCCAGAAGAGCATCCTTCCAGTCTCTAGAGCGAATACTTAACTAAACGTTAACTCTTTCATTAAATACATTAAGTACCCTTTCAAACAGTACCCCCCCCCCCCCCCACACTAGAAAATGAGTTCAGATTTCATAAGAAGCTTACCAGATATGAAAGAAACCTTCTGATGGCAGGCTTTGCTGTCACTAAGCTTGACCGATGTTAGATAGCCAACAAGACCAAAGACAAAAGGCCCTGCAAATCTTTGTTGTCCCTTGTTTCGTCTTATTTGCGATTTTTGTTTACTATACAACTTAAAAATATGTTCCTTTTTTTCTTTTTTTTTATGGGGCAATGCAAATCACATAGATATCATCATTGTTTATTCTCAGCTCAAATGGATGGTGATTATATGTTAATTAGGATTATTAAATTAAGAGAAGGTTAAGCAAGAAAAGAGAAAGAAAGTGAGACTTTTTTTTATGTGATTTTTTTCCCTCCAAAAGTCTTTTTTATGAGCTTGGAAGGGATATGAAAAGTCAAAAGGGAAACGGTTTAGGCTGTGAAAACAGGCAGGCTGGTGATAAAAGCAGAGTAAAAGGGATTTAATTCAATTCCAGTGGCCATTAATGAGTATGTTTGTCATAATGACCAAATTCAAAATTTTATTTAGAGCACCAAATAGAAAGATAAACCAATTCTGCTTTGAATTTTTTTTTAATTTTAAATTAATTTTTTAAATTGTTTTTATATGTTATAAATAAATTTTAAAAAATAAAAAAAAATATTATTTTGATATATTTTTAAATAAAAATATTTTAAAAAATAATAAATAATTCCTAGACCTTTTCAACTGGATTTTTTCAAATTATCAAGGACTTATTATTTCATGGGTCCCTTGTTGTCACTAAATACATGTTGCCTATAGGGAGCATGAGCCATTCACTGGTAATTTCCTCCGGGGCTAAATGTAATCATAGCATGGATCCAATATTTTATATAGACAAAAAAATCATTACAAAAAATAATTGTTTTAGGCCTTTTTTAAAATAAAAAAAAAAAAAACACTAAAACAACATTATTTTTCCACTAATCTGGCCCAATCCAATTCTCAGCCCAGGCTGAGTTTCAAAGCTATGCTCCCCCCTCCATAACAAATGCTAGGGAATGTGGGTAAAAGGAGAAGAGGTTACAAGATGAAAAGATTGGCGTGGTGCTCCTTTTGTTAGCTTTGATTAGCAGCGAGAGACAAAAACAGGAACAAAGAACATTTACTTCATTTTCATATTTTGAAACCCAGATGAGAGACATTCCACAGTTTAAGCTCAAAGAAGCAAGCTTTACTACCATGATACCTTTCGAACAGGTTTTCAAGGGAACCAAACTTGATGGGAGCGTCAATGCAACTCCATAAATCTCGAAATAATCTCAGAGTGGAGCCCTAAGAAGTAAAGCACATGAATTTGACATCAGAATGTTTGATGGCAAATCTGACTAGATAAAGACCAGACACTGCAGAAAAGGATAATTATATCCCCGCTTAGTTGTAAAGTGGAATGCTGAGGGTACCAAACGTCAAAAGCATCACCCTTTTTATACTTTTTGGTCCCGCAGAAACCACACTTTTCCCATAAAGACAGATCCAAGACAGCTGCTCCCCCACTAAAAAAAACAGCTTAGCTGAATCACTGGGACGTTTGCAGGGAACAACACATCACAGATGAAATGCCTCTCAACATTCTGCATAATGGAGCAATGAAGCATCTTTTGATACGGGGCTCGAAGAGCAAATAACTAAATTAACAATTTTTTAGATGAGTTTGAACTAAAAATCTTCCACGCAACATTAAGTGCAATAACAATCAAAGCATTCTACAAAGTTGAAACCAAAAGCCAACAAAATCTAGATCAAATACCATCTGATAGAACAGCACTCACATCAAAAACATAATCCAAAGGACAAGCAGGTGATACAACCATCTGTTTCCATGCAAGGATTATGGACTAGGAGACTTGTCTCCATTTACTTCTTTAGGATATTCATCATGAATTGGGCTACGGCTTCTGCTTTTTCTTGGGCTACGGCTTCGGCTCCTAACTGGGCTCCGGATCTGACCCCTATTTGGAGTTTGGCTGTGGCTCCTTGATCGTGAATATGACCTCTCTTGACTGTACCTCCTCTCTCGGGGTGAAACAGATCTGCTTCAAAGCAAAAGGTCAGACGTGCACAATAAAAGAGGGAGCAATAATTATTAAAAAGTACCAGAACTATATGCGCCTCAGGGAGACAATCACAAGACGTGTGAGAAGTAGCAGAAAATATCCTATTTTTACATCAATAGTCCAACATCAATCAGGCCAATTCAGTTTTGGGGCGTAAAGGCTGAATAAGTACAGTAAATAAGAAACCAGGGAGGAGATATAGAATACAGAACTAAAAAGGAATCCTTGGCAGTGTTTCACAAGCAGTTTGGAACAGCTAATGCATTTGCTTTGGATGCAAAAGGCATACAGGTTCCTCCATAAGAGACAAATATTGGGTTCCTACAGGAAAAAAACAAGAACCAGAGTAATAATTGCAAACCTTGAGGGATGCCTTCTTTTTGGAGGGGAATAATAATCACGACTGTGAGACCGGGATGTTGCATGGCGTGGCGGTGGAGAACGAGAATGGCGTGGTGACCGAGAATAACGAGGAGGTGATCTTCTTCTATCACCAACTCGACCCCTGTAACAGAATGGAGACATTTTGAAGATTATAAAACCAGAAAACTTTGGAAGACTAATACATAATAGTGAAATACAACCCAGATTTTCGACTAAGTGAGCTTTAAAACAAATCATGAACACAATTTATAGATTCAAAAATACAAGTCCTGTAAACATCCTTATATCATGTCATGGCATGATTGGCATGTGAAAGACTTCCCCGTACTTTCCACAAATTCTGAAATCAGTGTAATCTAAAAATGCATCTGATCTTTTGATTTTGTTTAGGTTCACTTCTGAACAAAATAATTCAAATCATTGAGCCCCAACCCAACTTGAAAGGAAAAACACAACAGGAAGAAAGAGATGAAAAAAAAACAATGACATTCAGCAACCATCTAAGTTATCTCAACTGAAATAGAAAAATAGCTGTTCAATGAAAAGCATTCATGTCACTCAAAATCAACCCTGTCAGGCAAGCAAAGAAACAAAAGATAACACTTGCCTAGTGGCTGTGCGCTCCCTTGCTCTCATATCAACTGGCTTCTTCCTATTCTCCTCAGCAAATACAACAGTCAACTCCCGGCCAAGAAAGACTCGACCATCCATATGATGTTTTGCCTCTGCAGCATCATGAGGATCTGCATATTGGACAAAACCAAAACCACGGGGTTCCCTGCCAAAAGAAGATGATAATGAAACAGATTGAAGATTAGTACCACCATATCAGCTACAAAAGAAGGAATCGGGCACGAGAACCATAAACCTTTTTGCCAATGAAATTTACCAACACAATCCCCATTATATGAAGGTCATGATATGAAAAAGCAAGCACACTGCTGACCTTGCAAGTGTCAGTTTAAAGATGACTTGAAACTCTTCAAGACTTGGAACCTCTCCACAATGTATTCAAACCCAACTTCCTTCAAATCTTCACTATCATTAACATCATCTTCAAAAGGACTCTAATTACTTGATTGGTGTCTTCAAAACTTTAATTTCACTGTTAAATCTCAAGAACTTCAATTAATGAACCCAGCCTCTGATTACAGATGAATATTATATCATGAAGAGATGACCCAAAAGAAATTTGGAGGAACAGGGGGCTTAAAGGGCATGCTCGATGAAACCAAACAAACTGCTAAACATAATTTGAATTTCCCAAAAATTATAAGAAAGATAACATTAAAAAGTTTAAGAAACTATGGGTCAAGCTAATAAGTTTCTGATGCAGTGTAGGAAGGAAATCAGATGATAGGAGAGAGAACAAATAACATAATGCTGGGGAAATAACCTCATAATATCAGTCCCAACAGTTTCGAAAGGGGATTAATTTTGAAATTGATACCAAACAAGACCATTGACAGCATGAATCCCAATGAATGTCAAGACAAGATAGTTAGAAAATGCAAAACCCCACTTGAGTTTTTTTAAAGAAATACTTAAAAAAAATCATATCAGCAAACTTTGTCTATCAACAACTAAAAGACATGCTCACCCAGTATAATAGTCTCTAGGCAAGTAGATGTCCTTAAGAGCACCAAACTGTTCAAATGGCCTGCGAAGGTCTTCTGGCCTGCAAATAGCATTTACATAATTGTCATGTGCTGATGAAAAAAGAAACATAAAGTTTATGGTCCCAAAATATTCAGCTATTGATAGGAAGTGGTGCATACTGCATCATTATAAGTTTAGTTTTGGATAGGTTCCCACTCTCAGCAACATGAATGTCCAGTTGCATCGTTAACTTGAGTGGAGTTTCTCTCCGCAAGGAGACAGAATAACTCTTCCATCACTCCTACTGTCTCTTGTGCACACGTAAAACTTTCCTTAAGTGGCAACTAGTGCAATGGTCCACTGGCACAAAGCCGCAAGGCCACGCAGATGAATGCTCATTGTGTATTAATATGCATCTAAGATCAGCAGTACTCTTTAGGCACTCATTCTCTAGCATTGTAACATGCACGTGCGATTCCTGTGTCTAGCCAGGTCTCGGTTGGACAGGTATAAAAGCATGAAAGCATAGAAGCAACATTTTTTAGATCATCCACTACTTGCAAATCTAATACAAATGTTAAAGAACATAAGTTGTGAAAGGAAAGCAAACCTGCAATCATGACGGAGGTTGCGAACTAGAAGGCTAGTAGGAAGATCCCTACTACGTCCACCATAACGTCCCCGAGGACTCGGACTCCGTCCCCTTCTACTATAGCCCCTTGGAGGTGATGGACTGTAACTCCTTCCTCTCATCTCCACAAAATTGTTTGCTCTCTGTCCAATTTAAAATTACCTATGAAGGAAATAGTACCACGATGAAGAAAAACCCCAGCCAGAGTAAGAAACTATTAAATCATGTGCAGCAACAAAATCCAATTACTGGCTTCATATGATAAAGTTATCTACTTTAACCAGATAGCTTCCCTGATGCAACAAGTGAAGAGTTCACTGCCTGAGAAAATAACCCATTAACGTACTAATAATACGTAGAACCCATCATTTTTTTTTGCAGTAAAGCCATAAATTAGCTCCTCTCCTCCAAGTTTGGACAGCGTTTACACAAAATATTGCACATAACTAACTCATCATCCTTAAAATATGGAACAAACCCATTAATCATACCAATAACCTAAGCATGTAATGTAATAAAAAACCTAACCCATTATCTCCTTCCTAATAACTCATCAAACCCATTAAATACTTCATCTTTTTTCTAGCATCAGACCCAAAATTCATTCCTCTCCTTCATTAATTTACACATATTTAGAAGAACCCGTTATTTATCTTCTTTTTTTAACAAAGACCCATTAACCTAAATAGAGCATTAAACCCTAAAAATATCAATTAATTCAACAAAATCAACATTAACTACTTACATTAATATTCAAGCCATAAACACGTTAAAAAAAAAAAAGCAACAGTCGACAGAGATCAAAACGACAATAAGAATCTAAACTGAATCGTAACAGAGAACGCAAGGGAGGGAAGAGAGACCTGTTAATCGGAAGATTAGGGTTCCGCGGAGGAGAGAGTTTGAGAGCAGACGGCGATGTGGCTGCGATAACGGGTACAAAGAGGAAGGGTGCGTTAGGAGGTTGTAGATATAGCACACAGCAAGGGTTAAGGATTAACTACGGTTCAGTTAAGGTATTATATGCCTTTAGATTTGTGGGTCCTTTTGGGTCCCTAATCTAGTGGCTGAGAGTTTTTTAGTTTGAAATATGGTAGGTATATAAGGGAAAGTAATTGTTTTTGTATCCGTTTGGTTGTGGTATACAGAATATAATAAAATATAATTTTTTATTTTATTTTTAATAGTATTGTTATCAAATTTATATATTTAAGAAATAATAATTTTTTTATTTTAATTTATATCTAATATTAAAATTAATAATATCATAATAACTCTAGTTATAAAACAATGAGTGACTTGACGAGTTGATTTGGAATCTGAACTGATTCGAGTTTATGAAAAAATAAATGAAGAATTGACTTGACCTTGTCCAATCAAAAATTCAAGTCAACTCAAGATAAAATATGGATCAAAAACTCGTTAACTTTTTGAAAAAAAAAATTAAACATTTTAGGTTAGTCGAGTTGACTCTTCTAACCAATAACCTGAACCTTATCTTGGGTCGACTCTAGAATCAGGTTTTAAAACTATGATAATAATCATTTTTTATTGATATATTGACTTGAGTCAACCCGTGTTGACCATTTCAACCTATGACCCAGGCCTTGTTTCGATTGACCCCTAAATTAAGTTTAAAAATTATGATAATAATAATTTTTATCTCTACATTGACATGAGTCAACTTGAGTTGACCCACCCGATTTGTGATTGGGTTTTGTCCCAGGTTGACCTTCGAATCAAGTTTTTAAACTATGATAATAACTAGATTTATTCAATGCTAAGCAAGGTTAACTCGGGTTGATCCTCATAACACGTGACTTGGATCTTATATCGGATCGACTCTCAAGTCGAGTTTTAAAAACTGTGATAATAACTACTTTTATTCTTATATTGACCTGGATCAATGATCAATCTCACTCGTGACTCGAGTTTTGCCTCAGATCAACCTCTAGTCAAGGTTTTAAACTATTAAAGTAACTATTTTTATTCCTACCCTAATTCCGGTCAACTCAACCCGTGACCCGAGCCTTATTCTAGATCCACCTCTAAGTTGGGTATTAAAACTATGATAATAATTATTTTAATTTTTATATGTGTAGTTACATAATTTTAGAATTAGATTTGAAAGTTTTTTACAATAGTATTTTAAAAATAATAGAAAAAAGATTTTGTCTATAATAACATGTCCTTTATACACTCATGTTTTAAAATTCTTCGAAACATTTGTAAAAGTGTAAATTTGAGACTAAACATAAATGTGTTTTTTAAATGATTTCTCAATTATGGCTTCTCTTATTACATAATGAAACCGTTAAATTCTATCCTTTCTTGAAAAACAAAATATAATTTGGATGGAAAGATGGATGTGGATGGAACGCAATTAAATGAACAAAAATTTCAATCGAGAATCTCTAAAAGTTTGAGGGTAAAACTGATATAAGAGTTGTTCGATGGTAAAACTGAGATTTCGTATATATTTGGAGGGTATGTTTGAAGTTTGCCCAAAAAATCCCTGCAAGCTTAGAGCAAAACAGAGACCACAAAACAGAGAGACTCTGCCTTGTGTCTCCCGCATACATACCCTACACACGATCTCTGCGGAAACAGAGACTTTTGAGCAGGAGTAGGCTGATCATTCCCATCTCCATAAGCAGCTCTTTATGCAGGTTAAAAAAACCTTTGTTCCTCCTTTGTTTTTTTCGCCTTAAATTTAGATGATCAAAGAAAATCTTTTTTTTTTCTTTTAATCTATCCATGCTATTTTAAATTTTTTTGGGTGTAATCTGAACTGGGTTTTGATTGCTTTCTGTTCTGGTATATATTTGTAGATTAAATGCATGTGTACATGGTTGTTCTTGTGTCTTCTTGAGGTTTTAGCTTGCATTTTAGGATAAAAATCTATTTTATCTGTAGAATTTAGAAAAAAAATCGTGTGTGCACATCAGTTTAAATTGAGATATAGAGCATCTTTGAATTTTGGAATTTCTCGCACATTCTAATCCTTTTGTTTTGTGTTTCCTGTCATTGAAGCAAGATTATAGGAGTCAATTTTTTGTTAAAGATATCTACTTTAAGTTGCTATAGCTTTAGAAGAAAAATTGTAAATATCTTTATGGAGGTTTCGAGGATGGTTTGTACTTGTGTTGATTTGGGGTGGATTATTTTGTGTAGAGGTTGATGTTATACTGATTTGTTGTGTAGTACGAATGGAGGAACAGTTTATACTAAGAGTTACACCTTCTATTGCGGAGAAGTTGGATCGACTTTTGAGTGACACTGCTTCTTCTTCTGAAGAACAATCATTAGATTTGTCTTTTTCTGGTGAGAACGTCCTTCCCTTGCATTTTATGATATTCTTGGTTGTTGTTACATGTATAGTACTTTAGGAATTAGGATCTCTATGACAAGTGATTCAATCCACAGTGTAATGCTCCTTAATCGATAATGAGGTTTAGTTTATAACACTAGAAACTTACATTTTGTGATCACTTCATGGTTATGATCCATAAATTTGGCCCATTTGTGCAACCCTTTCAATTTTAACTTTATGGTTTAGCAATTTAATTTATTTATTTATCTACCCTGTGACAAGGCTGTATGAACCAAGTCATACTCTATGCTGCTAAAGATTCTAATGAAAATACATTTGGGGTAGATCTCGTGGTGGTTTCTCGAATTTAGTTTGCTGGGATAGATATATTATCTTGATACAGAAAAATGCCTCTTTTATATGGGGAAGCTATATGTCCTTCAAATGTTATTTCTGGACCTGGGGTGTGATCTTACATTAATCTGGTATTAAGTGCAGGACATGTATCAATTTGGTGTCAGTTTTTCTGTTCCAACAGATGCCTTACTGATAGAACAGTTGATACAATTTTGTATATGAGTTAGCTATTCGTTCCATATGTTGGTCACAAAGATACAATTGTTACTGTCTTAGGTTTAATGTTTCCTATAAGAGAATGATATAGTCACCGCTGCCAGAACAGCATCGCGTCTATTCTCCAGAGCTCTGAAACAACTTAATTTTTCTCTCCCTTCTTTCCTTATTTTTTCTAATTCAATTTTTTTTATTGATATGCAATTCGAATAAGAACAGAGAACATTAAGTGTAGTATGAAACCATTCTTGTTGCGTTGACTAGAGCCTTAGCATACTCATGAACCTGGAATATCTTGCTTTGCAGAGGATGGAAGGGGTGGCACATTTGTCATTGGAAACGAACATTTCCCTGCATCTCTCTTGGATCTTCCTTGTGTTGTAGAGTCCTACAAAACGTATGACGATTGTGCGCTAGTTAAAACTGCAGACATTGGTCAAGTATAGCTCTTGTTAACACTTTCAGTTTATAATCTCAAAAGACATTCATTTCTAAGTTGCTGCTATGATGACTTTTTGATTTTGACAGATGATTATGGTTAGAGAAGCAGGTGATACTGTTCCAGATGTGGTGGAGTACAGACATGGGCTCACTCCTCCTATGAGGGATGCTCGAAAGAGAAGATTTCGTAGGGAGCCATACCTCAATGTACGATTGATCTCAATACTTGCAAAACTTTGATGTTGAATCTAAGAATCAAGAACTTTTTTGGACATTTTGAAGTACTATGAGATCAATTGTGTGTAGCAACTGTTATTCTTGTCCTTTCAACCTGCTGCCTTTTCTGACTGTGGTGGTGTTACTTTTGACAGCCCGAGCTTGTACAACGTGTTGAGAAAGATCTTCTGAACATCATGGCCGGGGGCACAGTTGAAAATGCTGATATCCTTAGTATTATGCATATCTTTGATTTTGTTTTTTCAGCTTAAAGAGAAATAGAAGTTCTTCAGCTTCTAGCAAACCATAGGTTTCACTATTCCGGATTAGCTTACAATCAGGAGTATAAAATTCCTCTCGGTGCACTTATGCATGCTCTTGGCAAGAATGGATTATATATCCATTGCAACAAGAAGCTTGGGGAAGTGTCCCTTACTGGCATGCAGATTATTAAGGATGGTTTTGGCAGCCAGGCAATTGTCGTCTATTCCAATTTGTGTTGCATTCTATGGGACTGCAATGCCAAGCACACGCCCTATGTAACTTGCCAATAACCAAACTTAGCTCATCGGCAACTGCATTAATTGTTGGTACATTGTGTTCTGAAAATTTAATTTGATTATGTTAATTATTAGCAAGGCAAGTGCGCACCACTGCTTTAATGCGACATTCCCCATAGAGAATTTGAGGGTGGCTCATGTTCAGTGGAGTCCCACCAGTAATACAGTATTCTTTGTTTGAATTGTTGAAGGTGTTTATTTAATCATTCAAGTAAATCCTTAACTGAATTCTTACAAGCTGAAGCTAATGAGCAAGAGGAAGACGGTGAACAGAATGCTCGTAAAGCAAATAAGAAACCTGAGCCTGCTCCTGAAGCAAAGCCTGATGTACCAGAAACAACAACTAATGCAGAAGAACCTGAGAGAAGTGATTCAGATGAGTCCGATGATTCGATGTAATGGGATGTCTTATAATTTGCCTCCTATGTCGAGAAATGGTGAATGTGATTAATCCAGCTTGTATTTTAATGCTGTGTGTGTTTATGGCACGCAATGTACTGGCCTCCAGTCATCCTTTGTTACTTGCTTAGCCACTCTGCCTTTTTTTTACTTATAAATTGCCTGTACTTTTTGTAGTTTCTATTGTTTTTATTAAAATACTGAATGAGTACTACTACATAATATTATCAGTATTAAATCCTCCCTATGCTTCCTAGAAGACAGCAGAATGAAAACAAGGAAATCTATGATGAGGTTCAATGCTGGTGGCCAGCATTGGGCTTCATAAGAATATACTCCATGGTCTAGGAAGCTGGTGACCTAATGCAAACACCAAAGATTTTGTGGTTTTGCCAATCTGGGCCTGGTTCCACTTTTGTCTGCTTATGAATTGGACTAGGGTATTAGCAATTGCACCGCAACTGGATTCAATGGCCACATCCATAGCGGGTGAAATCATCACCCCTGCCAGCAGAAAAGCTTTGTAATCCTCAGGATTGCAACTAGAAAATTTCACTGAGAAAAACTCTACGCTAGAAGGCAGCCTCGGATCTGAGATCAATCTAATAATCTTGTTATGACATTTATGAACAAGACACTAACAAGGTCTGCTCAGCCAGCTAACTCTCTTGGCTTGCATGCTGGATAATCGGGATCTTGTATTCTCAAACTTTCTTATCAATTTTCTTGTGCCCCACTCCCCCAACT
>Ga0325405_1003228_pt1 | contig 16780 bp, 14 predicted proteins | sample PopdelMetagenome_21_FD_205663 | JGI IMG/M metagenome (GOLD analysis project Ga0325405, IMG submission 205663) | Populus deltoides microbial communities from Bellville, Georgia, United States - Xylem-Control-R2 | ecosystem: Host-associated > Plants > Phyllosphere > Stem > Wood/Secondary xylem...
AAAAAAAAAACAATGGATTCTTACCCAATGACCCATTTCTTTTTAGTAATACTTGATAAATCAATCCAAGCTACTGTGTCTCCATTAATCTCTCAAGTCGGCTTGATCTTGATTTTTAATAAATAAATTTAATTACTTAACTTCGACATAACGAGTGATCTAGACCCTACCATATTTGTCCCAGAGTGGGCCATCCTACTCAATCAAAGCTAATCAGACGGTCCTGTTAGCGTCCACAAGCGCAAAGATAGTGTTTCTGACTGACAAGCCGCTCAAAAAACGGCTATCTTTCTTGCGCCGAGCGGAACGAATGGCGATTTTGGACACATCAGCATTCAGCAGAGAAAAACAGCTGCATATGCGCTATGCTATTTCTTAAATGAAAACAATCCACCTCCTCTCTTTCTTCTCCCCTTCTTTTCAACATGGAATTTTTGCAGGTTGCTGGGATCCGCGTATCTCGATCACTGGAACACCAACAACAAAAACAAATGAATTTCTCTCTCAGCTCTTAATCTCTTTACAGCTGCTAGCTATAACTTCTTTTTCTTGTAACTTTTCTCCTCTCTTGTCTTTTTCCAATTTGTTATGCTATTTTTCATGATTTATTGTTTTTGGTCAGACATTTCCCACATTGATCTATAGAATTATTATCTCTTTATCCGATGATTAATTATTCAACCAAAGTTTCTTGTACCAGGAAATGAAGAAATAGATATTCTGGCGTTGGCGGTGTTGTTAAGAGGGAAATTTATCTGTGTAGGGGATTTTTGAAGGAGGAAACATAATAACAATGATGGCTGCTACGAGGGAACATCATACGGTGCCGCTCTCGGTGCTTTTAAAGCGAGAATTGGCGAGTGAGAAGGTAGAGAAGCCGGAGATTTTATACGGACAGGCTTGTCAGAGCAAGAAAGGGGAGGATTTCACCTTGTTAAAAACTGAATGCCAGAGAATCGTGGGTGATGGGATTACTACTTATTCTGTTTTCGGGGTAATTTCTCTTTGACTTAATTTTTTATGCCATTTTAACGGATTCATGATCAGTTGAATTGAAATCAACTACTTCTTTGACATTTGCATGTTTTACTTAATTTCGGCAGGTTTCCTTAATACAACAAACCTTGTTTTTTTTGTTTTATTTTTCCAGTTATTTGATGGACATAATGGGTCTGCAGCAGCAATATACACCAAGGAGAATCTACTAAATAACTTCATAGCCGCCATGCCTCCAGATCTTAACAGAGATGAATGGGTAGCAGCACTTCCAAGAGCTTTAGTTGCAGGGTTTGTCAAAACAGATAAAGATTTTCAACAGAGAGGTACGACATGTTTCTTTTGAAAATCAAACTTCAGTTGAAAACTCGAGGAGTATTTATGTTACGTTGGAGTATAAACTCAAAGACCTTTACTCACACCCTTTGATTGGATGATTTTCTTGAACTGCTCAGCATCTGCTTTAGCCTTTCCACTATTGTTCTGGAACACGTGTTCAACTCAATTTACACACTTCGGTAAATTGCATCTTTGTTATTATTAATGGAGAGTTCACCTTTCGCTTGTCATGGACACTGATTTCCATTCATTTATATGTTTTATAAGACTCAAAAATAGTGACATTGTATTGATTGATGGAACATTAATATAAATACTAAGATTTCCACACAATCCATATTCCCGAGAAACGTCTTGATGCCTTCAGACTTATGCAGACATTTTACTTATTCATCATAACATTGTGCATCCACTGATGATAAATACATTTACTGATTACTGTAACTAATCATTCATCAATGTATTTCAAGGCACTACTGTTTCTTTACACTGAGGGCATCGTGTGATGTTTGTTTCACACCAAATTAACAAATGGTTGATTTAACAGGATATTTTACAAGACAAATATGATTGTTAAGATTTCTGTATAACAGGATATTATTGATTTTGTTTTTCTCACTCATTGATTTGCAGGACCTAGGGTGCGTACCTGAATATGATTGATAATCATAATCTTATTCTATTCCTGTAGTTTACTACATGAATCAATAAATATGAATCTTTTGCCTTGGCCTTATTATTCTACTTTCTTTAGCAGTACTGCTTTTGTTGATTGAGTTGAGTGTTGTGAACTTTGTATGCGAATGATGTTTCATTTTCAAAATTTGGTGTTTTTTCCTTTTCAGCTCGAACATCAGGAACAACTGTCACCTTTGCAGTAATCGAAGGATTGGTCATAACTGTGGCATCTGTTGGCGATTCCCGTTGCATTCTTGAATCTGCTGAAGGTGATCTCTATTACTTGTCAGCAGATCATCGGCTTGAATGCAATGAAGAGGAGTAAGTCAGATATACAGTGTCTTGTTATACCAATAACAGATCCTGTTATTACTGAGACATTAAGTTTTAATTTAACAGGAGGGAGCGCATTACTGCAAGTGGGGGTGAGGTGGGACGACTAAATACTGGCGGTGGTGCAGAGGTACCTTTCCTTGTGTAGCTTTTTTGTTCTTTTCAAATCTCAAATTGTGTCCGTTTCTTGCACTTTTCTGTTTATGCGAAATGGAATAACTCAATGATATTCTCCTTCAAGTTAATTGGTCAAAGTCAGGACAACTACCAGAACATAAAAATAAGGCATTATTTAGCTTATGAATCTTTGAAGTCTTTAGAAATAGAACTGGAACTCTTCTATGGAATAAATGGCCTGTATGATATTTTGAATGGAATTCTTCCTGTGTCATATTTAATTGAACTTCTATCAAAATTTGTTTTATGTATTGAAGTAGATTGTCTAACTTGGGTGGTAGTTCTGTTTCAGATTGGCCCTTTGAGATGTTGGCCTGGTGGCTTATGTCTTTCGCGATCTATCGGGGATGTGGATGTTGGCGAGTACATTGTTCCTGTTCCTTATGTGAAGCAAATTAAGGTTTGTTCTTAAGATTTTGTCATGTGTAAATTATGCTTGATATTGTATTGGTAGTTTTAATTCTATTGCTCGCATGCCACTGTGGGCTTTAAGTACTGTTGGCAAACTCCATGCTTGTCCTATACGTTACCTTTACACCATGCTTGTCCTATAAATTACCTTTCTCTTTCTCATCATTTTTAACAATCTGTTTATCCATTAATTTGACGATTTTTTTCCTGAAATAAGTAACAGCACTTACAAAATGGATTTCTTTGATAATTTGCTGTGAAATTTAGATTGATTATAATATCAATGCTTGTCACCCCAGAGAACAAAGGTCACGTGGACTGAGGCTGTTTTGGCAGCATCTTAAAAAATTATTTATGGTCTGCTTGTAGCTTCTCATGGCATGGTTTGTTTTTTTTAAGTAACATTATCTCATTGTGCATTCTTTGCACATAGCTTGATTCATACCGAAGCACAGTGTGCTGTTATTCACTTTTTTTCATCCTTGAAAGCTTCAAATCTTTGTGATTTTCAGTTGTCTACTGGGGGTGGTAGGCTTATTATCTCAAGTGATGGTGTTTGGGATGCTTTATCTGATGAAGTGGCTCTTGATTGTTGCCGTGGGATGCCAGTGGAAGCTGCAGCTGCACAAATTGTTAAGGTGGAGTGTTATTTTTTTCATGAAAACTCCAACTGAAATTGCTTCTGGTTTAAGATGCCATGGCTTCCCTACTATGGCACATTATGTGATACCATAACCTGTAGTCTGTCTTACTCTCTGCATTCCATTTGCAGGAAGCAGTGCAGGTGAAAGGACTTCGAGATGATACAACCTGCATTGTGATTGATATAGTACCACCAGAGAAACCAGCTGCCCCTTTGCCACCACCAAAAAAGCTTGGAAGAGGAGTATTCAAGTCCATGTTTCGCAAAAGGTCCCCGGAATCTTCTTCTCAAATTTATAAGGAATATCTGGAACCAGATGTGGTTGAGGAACTATTTGAGGAAGGATCTGCCATGCTTTCAGAAAGGTTTGTGCTGTGAAGATCATCATTGTTGGCTAAAATTGATGGTTTGATCTCTATGTTAGGCATTGGTGACAGATTTGTACGTTGAGTGCTCCTTTCTGGTGGCTTTTTGCCTTTCTGTGTGGTTGTGTTTGACACCATCCATAACAGGTGGTTTGGCTGCCCGTCTTTTGACAAACAGTTATTCTGGTTTTTAGTGTTTTGACGCAATGCATTTTTGTGTGAAATGCAGGTTAGATACGAAATACCCGCTTTGCAAAATGTTTAAGCTGTTTATATGTGCAGTCTGTCAAGTAGAGATAAAACCTGACGAGGGTATTTCAATACATGTTGGTTCATCTGATTTTGGAAAATTACGTCCCTGGGATGGCCCTTTCCTTTGCTCAAGTTGCCAAGAGAAAAAAGAAGCAATGGAAGGGAAAAGACCACTAGGAGGTACAAACAGCAGTTCTCTACGGGTTTTTTTTTTTCTTCGCTCAAGTCTCGCTCTCCTTTCATGCTGACTGATTTTCCATTTCATTTGGGTTCAATTTTACAGATAGGCATAGCAGTGATAGTGATTAGCCAGCCATCCTTGATTTTATTTGCTTTTGGCAAGCCCTGACAATTGTTTCAGAGTTCAAAACAAATGGAAAGAACTTTCTCACAATATTCAGCCCCCCCAACTTCTCATGGGTGTCTGCATTTTGACCTGTTTGTGGTGAACTTGAAGGATTCACTTGGCTCTCTCCCAACTGTTTCTGAGCTCGAAGTTGGAAGATCAAAATTAGAGCTGTTTGCTTTTTACAAATCTGTTTCTGGCTTCAAAATAACAGTTGTGCTCGTGGTACCTAAAGATCCATTGAAGGCTTTGATAAACTTATGTTTTTCTATCTGAATCTGTTCCTGTGCGGTTCATAGAGCTAACATCAAATGACAGTGGCCTTCTGATGTAATTTTGTCGTTATATAGAGAATTTGACTGAGTGCTGAATACAGATCCATTACAAGTCAGGTACAAGCTTGTGTGATTGGCCTGCTGGATGAATTTGTTCATGTAACATCAAGGTGAACCTTCCTTGGTGAAGTAAGTAGGAAGGTGAACTTCAGAGATAGAAAACTAACTTCAGAGATAGAAAACTTGGCTATCAATTTTTATTTTTTTTTTAACAATTGTCTCTATAATGTCAATCAGAATCCACTTCTTGTTGCTGTATACGAGCATGGAGACCATATAATTTTATTTGTTCGGGTTCGCAACTTGATCCTCCTTTTTGAAGGCACTCGAATAGTTGAATGTGTCTAATGAATCATGTACTATTATCAAGCTTCCTCGAACTCTTGTTCTGTGTTATCCCTGTTCTTAAATTTTGTTTTGGTTTGATGGTGGTGCTCTACGATGTCGCTGTGGTGTTCGGGGACCAGCTTCAGCAGGACAAAATGTGGACAGTTTCTTGGCCGGAGGTTTTCGAGGTGAGTCAAATAACATGTGAACTCTGTTTTACTAATTGGGACATCTCTGTATGCTTCTCTTTGTTTCATCTGCCGATGCTTCCTTTGAGACTTTTCAAGCTGGAAGTATATAGCTGTAATTATCCGTGAATTTCATTAAAGGTACTGATCTTCCTGAGTGAAGAATCCAAGTCTGCTTGGAGATGATTCTCATTGGCTTAAGAGGCAAGAATTTTTAGGCTTGGTGGTGGTGAGGTATTCATTTTTTAGAAGGCAACAAGCGTGTTTTTTTTTTTTTTTCAATCCACATCTCATATTTGTATTGCACTTCTGGTTTGTGGGACCATAATGTTAAAAGGCAGTGGTTTGTGTGCCTTATCATGCACGAAAATAAAACTTATCACCATGACTTTCATAAACAAATAAAAAGCAGATAAATAAATATCCCAATGTCCAAATCTTTTTGTTGATTAAGTTATTATCTTATGGTTTGTCTCTATTTTATACGTAAGTTCTGGCTAATTTTTCATCCCTCGAAAAAGGAGGGAAGAAGATGACGAAGATGGAGACAAAACAACGTAGATTATTTTTTTTTTTCCATAAATGTTCCTTTGAGCATTTTATAATTTCCTTTTTTTTTTACTAATTTTCTCTCTCACGCACATTTTAATTCTTAGAAATATTTTTTAAGAGTGCGATTATTTAAAAAGCTTGGTTTTTTAATTCCATCAAATTAATATGAAAAAATTAATTGTTCAAAATAAACAAGTTATTTTATATCATTTGATAATTTATAACAATTAAAAAATGAATGAATTAGAGAAGATAATTTTTTTACGACTTGAGTAAAATTAGTTAACAAAAGAGTGATTTTATTAAAAAGTATAAAGAGAGTTCTTTTTATTTTTTAACCAATTGAGTGAGTATTGATCATTTTGTAAGAAAATGAATATCATAATTAAAAATTTAATATAGTAATAAAAAATATATAACATAGAAAAATGAAAATTAATCATGTTCTTAAATCAATTAGATTTAATGATGAAGAGGTGAGGATTGAGTGAGAACAAAAAATATGCTCTTTGTTGATCATTAATTAATTAATTTTTTTATTAAATATATTTGGAGAAATTATTTAATGGTCAAGTAAACTATAATCTAATTATATTATCCTCTTAGCAATGAATTATCTCTTTTTTTTTTTATAATAATCACAATTTTTTTTTCTAACATGATTTTGATTAATGGAGAAATTACTATTTCATTTTCGTTTTCTATTTTATGTTTAATCTCATTTCCTTTTTCCCAATTATCTCCACCCTTTTATTTCAATGCCTAAACTAAACATTTCCTAAATTTCTGAAGTCCTGTTAGGCTACTGCTTCAAACATTCAGAAGAACTTATCACGCGCGCGCGCGTGTGGATGAGTGCTTGAAAGAGGATTTTTCTTGTCTGGTACCATGATTTGGTTATTGCTGCCTTTTCTTCTTTTCCATGAGTAGCTCTATCCACTGAAAGAAAGAATGAGATATTGGGTAGCCGAAGGCAAAGCAAGAAGAAAGAAAAAGCTTTTCTGCACCTAAGGATCTTATGGAGTTTTGAGTGTGAAATCTTTGTTTTATGCTTCGTCATGGTTTCTTTTTTTCTTACTCTCATTCCTCTTTTGACTTTAGTGAAAAAAAAATAAAAGCATGTATAATTGTAGTGTTGTTTGGAACCGTGGTTAAAACGTTATTTTATAAAAAAATTAAAAGATTTTCATATACATATTAAAAGTAATTTTTTAAAAATAAAAAATAAAAATATTTTTTTAAAAATCCCATATAGGAAGATGATATCGAGAGGGTTATCTGGAAGTGTTGAAAATTAGCCAGTCCAACAAAATAATGCCTCCATGATTGAGATGTTGACCTCAAATAAACGAACAAAATTCTCCTCCTGGATTTGGACAGCTTTGTACACGTGTGTGTGATGTCTATCATCTTTACCTCACTGTGAAACCCTGGTTTTTGTCTTTGAAATGCATTCATTTTATCACCGTCCGATCTAAAACAGATGAGTTAATCTATAAAATATTTCCTGTAATCTTTTTGCTATTCGCCCCATGAATATTAGTTAAAATTCATTTTTTTATTTAAAGTTATTTTTTAAAATTATTAGATTATTTTAATATTAAAAATAAATTATTTGATTGGTGATGAGTGAAGTGTATATAAATCCGCTTGCATGAACTGATACGGTAGAAAGTCGCGAATGTGGAGCCCGCATCGATCCCACAGTAATTAATATCTTCTTGTCATTTCTTAATTTTCAACTTTTCTTTTCCATTACCGGTAAGACAGTAAATATTAATAATTCATCATGATATTCTCCCATGGAAATAGAAATGGAGGTATTGCACATGATTGACGTGCCACGTGTAACCCTTTCCCCCCCTCTCTCTGGGATTCTCGTTATCTCATCCTAGGTTTTTTTTTTTTTGTGACTAAATCTCTCTCTTTTTTTCTCCCTTTGTTATTTACGTTTCAAATACACAATATTAATGCCTTTGTTAAAATATTTATTTATTTCCCATAATATTTTATAAATTTGAGCTCAAAATTCCATACCCTTTAACTATCCATGTACTCCTACAGTACTGCTTGAATAGTTACTACTTTAAGAAATGTAGAGATATAGGTTGTCTTAATCATCAACTCAAGTGAGAGAAAGAAGTCAGGACTGGTTTTAGACATCAATATTCAAAGATTGGCCCGAGTTGAATATAAACAGACAATATTAGAGCAAGAAATGTTACAAGTTCGGGCCAATTAAGCATAAAAGCTAAAGTAGAAATTTTGACTTGTTTATGTTGTCTCTAAGTGGGTCATGATTTTCACCAAACTAGCAGGGTAAGAAGAAAATGGAGGAAAATCCACACAGATAATATAACGAAACATGTTATTGATTTTTCTCATGACAAATAAAAGAAACAAAGGTTGGGTAACTTCATGAGATTTGAAAACAAACAACATTGACTCGGAATCCATACAATCTTTTTGTCAAGGTTCCTTCTCAACTTAAAAGGTTAAGCTGTTAGGTGAGGTCTCGTGATATGATTTATATTATTCTCTAACACACTCCCTCAAGTGAAAGCCTTTTGAGGAAACTTGCACAGACCTACATTATCTTGTGTTTAATTTTTTATCATATAAATGAGGATGGTGAGATTCGAACTCGAGACCACTTGGTCATCAAGGCTCTGATACCATGTTAAGGAACCATTTCAACCCAAAAGCTTAAACTATTAGGTGAAGTCCCGGGATATAATTTATATTATTTTTTAACACTCTTTTTTAGTATACATGGCAATTTGCATAAAAAGTAAAAAGACTTGGTCAATTAACTTTTGGCAAAGCTACAGTTTTAAAACTATAATAATTAATTGATGTTACAGTATATATAATTAATATAATATTTTAAAATTATGATAAATAGAATTCATAATTAAAAAACATAGTATTCATTAAATTTTATATTTCATAACTATGATATTAATTAAATTTCATTAGTTATCTCATGAAAATCTAGCAATAAAATTCAACAAAATTTCTATTTTCTGCATCTAAATTTAACTTAAAATATTATAAGCTTGTTTGTTATTGTGATAATGATTGTATTTTTAAAATGCTTTTTTTATTGTATTTGTATTGAAATAATTTTTTTTTTGATATAATGTATAAAAAAATATATAATTAATTTAAAGTAAAAACTAAAAAAGTCTTATTTTTTAAAAACGTTATTAAAACACAAAAAGAAATGAAAATTTATTTTGCCCTTGCACTGCCTCGCCAATCCAAGAAAGGTTTTGTGGGCAATTTTGTATTTTGCATCATAGTGATTCCCAATTCCAAAATCAGCCATGGCAATAGCTGTTTGATTTTGACAAGGACCCACCAACCTTCAACACATAATGCTAAATGTTAGCTTATAGTTCCATGGCCACCACAGCTTCTCCATACGAAGAATGATGTAAAAAGAAAAGGCTAGTTATGGGTTGTAAGCTCTGCACTAAAGACATTTTAAGCCCAGCTACAGATTGACAGCAATCCCCCGCCCTCTCTCCACCGCTTTCTGGTGCCCTTATCCTCCATCCATCCTCTAAGGTATGACAATATTCATTCCTACGTTATTGGCCCAAAAATAAGAAAGTGTTAGCGCTCCACATACTGAATCCGATCTTAATTGGTCTTTCTGTATAATTCTGTGAATTATGGACACCCAAACGCAAACGAACTCCAGAGAAAAAGTTGCGGACAAGCCTCAAGAAGGAAATTTAAAACAAGACGGAAAAGAGGGCATGCAAGCAAAGCAACAGGCACTGCCAACATCCCCTGCCTCCCCATCTTCAGCATCCTCCTCTCCTTCTCATGAGTTTTCCTTCACAATCTCTCTCCACTCTGCCTCAGCACCAGTCCCTGACAAGGTCAAAACCCCTCCTAATTCATTTGCTATTGATTTGTCTCCAGCAGATGACATTTTCTTCCATGGGCACTTGCTCCCTCTCCATCTCCTCTCACACCTTCCGGTATCTCCTCGCTCGTCCACAAATTCCTTTGACAGCTTCACCCTCCCTATCAAGGAATTATTAGATGATCAAAGAGCCAACAAAAGTAGCAATAACTGCAGCACCAGCAATGGAAATAGCATAAGCAGTAGCAGCAACATCAACAACAACAATAACTGCAGTCGCCATCGAAGCAAAAACTATAGTGAGACAAAGGGAAGAAGCAAGCCCAAGTCTTTCTCTTTATTCGGTTGGCGAAAAGGGTGTGAAGTTAAAGAAAAGGAGGAGGACAAGGGTGAGCACAAGAAAAAGCTGAGGTTCGACGCAAGTCAGGTACTGAAGAGGTACGCCAGAATGGTTAGGCCACTAATGTTCTTCAAAGGAAGGAGAGAAAATCTCCAATCCCACAGGCAACCTTATTCATTTTCAGGTAATTTAAGTTGGGGAAATAAACAGGAGTTGCGAGGGACGAGAGGAGAATGCTCAGCACCTGCATCGATGAGGACATCTCCAACAAATAGTGGCCTTCTTCTTGCAACTGCAACTCTTCCTACTTCTACTAATGATAGTACAATGGAAGAGTTTCATGCTGCTATTCAAGCAGCAATTGCTCATTGCAAGAACTCCATTGCTGCGGAAGAAAAGATGAAATCCTAAATGTTAGACTGGACTTCCGATTTTCTACTGTGAATTTCTTTTTCTTATACCTGTGCATAAATTAAAGTACTATATATATATATATATATATATATATAGAGAGAGAGAGAGAGAGAGAGAGAGAGTTATGAAATGAGTTCGACAATCTCAAGATGGTATCAAAAGATCACTGCATTTAAGAATAAAGTTTCATGCTTTCTTGTCTTTCAGCTAGCTATTAAGTATTGCCGTTAATTGTTTGATGAGGTCCTCAAATTTCCACCAACAAGAACTGAACTTTTTCATTATGCATGCTCCTGCTATAAAAGATATTCATAATCATGCTATCTATTGGTTTCCTTTTCAGATTATTATTTTTTCTGTGCACATCATATCATGTCATTACCGATTAATTTATATATCACATAGTTTTAAAACCTAATCGGTCATGATGGGTCCGGCACGATGGGTTGTTTTAAGACACAACTGATTCGGGATTAAAACTGGACCGAGTTTATAAAAAATTAAAGGTAATTAAAAACCCGACTGATTTGGTTGACTGATTATCCGGTTGACTCGGTAAAACCCGATAAAAAACCCGGTTACAATCCATTAACTATTTTTTTATTTTGTTTTACCAAAATGATGTTGTTTTGATTTGTAAAAAAAAAATTAAGGTTGACCCAGGTGACCCGGTCAAAACCCGTTACCCGGGTCTTGGACAGGGTCGACCACCGGACTGGGTTTCAAAACACTAATTTATCAGATTCTAACTTGATTTATAATTAGCATGATGTCCATGGCTTACATCATTAATCAATCCACATAGTAATATTCATCCTCCGAACATAATTAATTTAATGCAACTCAACTAAGTTTTGATTTCAAATATTTGGTGTCGGCTATGTAGCAATTTATGTACGTAGACTACACCCTCCACTAGGCTTTAGATTGGAAAAAATTGGTAATTGGAAAAGAAAATATGACTTCCACACAATAACAAAACATTTTGGCAAAGTAATATATTTTTGGATGCAGCGATTCAGAACTGTGAAACCAATTTAATTAATTTCATGTTTTATCAATAACATCCAATCAGCTGATCAGTTGGTAAATAAAAACGTATTACTTTACTAAATTCTTTTTAAATTATGTTATTCTGACAAAAAAATAATAATTTAATTTACTTTGCTAATTTAAAAACATAATTCAGGGAGGTGTTGTTACACGAGATGGTGTCAGTAGGTCAGATGCTGTGGCTGAGTCGACAGCTTCATAAGTCATGAAAATGCATGTATCAAGTACGACAATCGATACCTTAACAATAACGTGGAAGGTACTTCGCCAAGATTGACATGTCAAATACGAGTCCAATTTAGACACCGTAAACTATGACGTTGATGATACGTGGCAATGATGTATGCAGTTAACAGAGTTGTTGACTTTGCTCAAACGAAGAGCATCCTTATCATTATTAAGCCACCTGTCCCAAATAATCATATGGAAGTGCTGCCTTGCCTTTTAATCATCGTGCTAAGGGCTAAATTAAGCTACGAAAATTAGAAGGAAAGTAAAAAAAACAGATATAGGGCTTTTTTCGCTTGTTCGTCAAGCTTTCGAGCAACTCTTTCAACTGCCGCCTAATCTAATCTCCCACCATGCTCAAGAACCGAGAGCCGTCCAGTCCCGGAGGGAGCTTGCTTATAGAAAGAAGATAGACCGGTCAAACAAAAAAAAAAAAACGCGAAACAACAAGAGCACATCGAACCAATGAGAAAATATTAATGGGAGTGTGTCCTGTGTTTTATGCGCACGAGTTTTATGTGTACTGTGAAATTAAGGCGAAGCCCTAGATCATGGCCATAAAAATTTGAGCACCACATATTTTTCTTTTTTACCCCACCATGGAAATCCCAGGAAAAGGGCAATGGCTGCTGGGCTCAAGGAGAAAGCTAATAAACAACTAAGGTAGCCACCCACATGATTGATTTTACTCGAAAGTGTTACGGCTTGCAACAGAAGATCAGCTCTTTTCTTAAAATACAAGTCCAGAAAAAAGAAGAGATAGCAATGAGCACCGTATCACAGACGCCTTCAGAAGTCTCAAGATTCAAAAATCTTTCTTAAGATTTTCAAATCGAAAACTTATACAATCCTGGTTTTTTACCACCCCCCCCCCCCCCCCCCCATTTACTATCAATTTCTTTTTTAAATCGTATTATTGAATTAATTGAGCTTATATATTGAACCAAATCAAATCAATAACTCATATATCTTTTTTATTTTTTAAAAATAATAGCATCGCCTGAACATCCTTTTTATGTTAGTAGAAAAATGACCCGACCCGCGGTGTAATCTATCTAGTAAAAATACTAAGTTGCGAGACATTTTAACGATGCATTTTGTACTGTGTACTCTCTAGAATATCATTGTGAATTGAGACATTGATTTTTTTTTTTTTAATTCTGAATTTGATTCTTAATCTTTTTTAGCCCAAATTAATATCCAAATGCTTATTTTAAAAAAAAAATTGAATTGAAAGACGAATAATCAAAGTAAAGAAAAAAAAAGGGAAATAGGTGGCAATTTTGAATTTTATATGAAAAATTCATTTTAATCCTTTTTTTTCCGTTAATAAGTAATCGATCTCTTTGGTTGTTGAAAATCTAATTTTATCACAAAATTTTATATTTTTATTTTTCGATCCTTGGTCAAATTGTTAATTTAGCCAATTTTGGAGAAATTTGGGAAAGTTGATTTTGATTGTTGGATGTAATTGTGTTGAGAATTATGTTTAAATGCTAAGTATAAGATAATTGAAATTCATTGATGAAAAATTAATTCATCTAGGCATTGAAACTCATTGATGAAAAATTAAGTCATTTGAACATTGAAATTCAAATTCATTGATAAAAATTAAGCTATTTAGACATTAAAATTCGTTGATGAAAAACTAAATCATTTGAACATTGATATAATATGGACATTATGATGAATTACGAAAATGAATAACAAAACATTAGAACGATAAGTGTTATAGTAAAGACATGATAATGTATAGGAATATGTGTGTTTGACATTGGATTGAATTGTGAAAAAAAATGAAAGATTCTACGTTAAAACTCTAAATTGGTAAGGTAAATATTAATTATTGGTTTCGATGTATAAACATGAAATTGTAAATTGAAGATATAAAAGTTTTAAGTGAGAACTTAACTTGATGGCATGGATATTGACTTAAAGATTGAAATATTAATTGGTATTTGAAATATAATTGAATATTAATTGGAAAGTTGAAATAAATATAAATCTTTATAGTTGAATTTGTGATTTGTGGTGTTAATATTTATAAATGAATTAATTATGTGTATATGATAATCAAACAAGGTATTGAATTTATACCGTTGGTATAACCAGAAAAGGATATAATATTATAAGAGATGTGCATTAAGAGTTTCAGGTAAGAGTCGTCCCTTACTTTTTTAATTGTTTGAATTTTTATAATACTAGAATACAATAAAAATTATATGTATTTTGTACTGCTGTGTAGTATGAATATTGCCTACAAACATGAGAATTATTATTATTATTAAAATATTGCCTAATAAATTCGTGGGTGAACAATCAATACAAAAATTGAGAGAGACATAATCCACCTTCTCTTTAGATTTGGATGGATTAACTAGTTTAAAACGTTTTTAGAGATTAGTATTGATCATCTAACTCACCATTATAAATTAAACGTCTCATGGTATCGCGTTGAAAATACATTAGAAATTTCATTTTTTTTATTAATCTGGTTATTAATTGGGACTGATTCTTGGTTTTCTAATTTGGGTTCTATCAGGATTGCAGTTATGAAGATATACGTGCAGGTTCATCAGTTCTTCAAGTTTTGAGCTTTGGAGTAAGAAGATTTTTGAAACGGTGAGAATAATTATTTTTTAAAGTATTTTTTAGTTGGAATTATATTAAAATAATATTTTTTTTTTATTTTAAAAAATTGTTTTTGACATTAATATATTAAAATGATCTGGAAATACCAAAAAATATAATTTAAAATAAAAAAATTTAAATTGAAAAAATAAACTTTTAAAATACAAAAAACAAATAGAATGTAAAACATCAAAATCTGGTTTGTTTGGTAAATTTCGAGGAGTTTTAAAGGCGATAGAGAGAAAGTGGTTAACGTTAGTATGGATGGAGTTGAAGCATATTTCCCCATGTATCTTGATAGCAGTGGGGAAGCAATTTCTTCTCATATATATATAGGTAGAAGGTGTTAGATTGAATGAAACATTGTGTCTCGTAAAATTCTACGTAAAAATAATGAAAGTTTCTTTTTAACCTAGAGAAATGTTTCTGTTAAATAAAAAAAACATTTTAATTTTAAATAAAATGAAAGTTAAAATTAATTTAAAAAATTGTCTATATAAAAGGATAATTCTAACAAGGTTAATTTATAATATTCAGAACAATTCTAAGCTTTTCAAAACCTTAACTCAAAAAAAGAATGGATCTCACTTTTAATTACAACTCAAATGTGTCCATTAATAACTTAAACTTAGAACTACTTTCTTTCTTTTTTCCCCCATGATAATACAGAATTAGCTACAATTTGTGGGGGGTGGTTAATTTTATTGTTTTTTAAATATGTAAAACCACTATAATGGAGAGAAGATAAAAATGCATGCAATAGCGTGGATCGGACTCCATCAATAAAAAAGGATGGGCCGGAGTATCTCAAATTGAACAGAGAACTGACTACGCAGGCCATAATCGTTCCACTCTAAGATCCAAAATGGTTGTGGAACGTGTAAAAGTGGCTTGAATACCAAGCAAAATGAATCAAAACTGCAACACTGTTTGCAACCTGGTGGCTGTATGTGGTGGAGCACATCTTGACCAAAGCTAAGGTTTAAAAATCTTGACAAAAATATATGAGAGGAAGATTCTTCCATTTACCAAGATAGAAGTCTCACTTCGAAAAGGAAGAAATTGTTCACTAAGAATATATCTAAAGAAAAGATGGACAAAATTAAAATAAATGAGCCAGAAAGACATACTGAGGGCTTGCTGCTGGTTGTAGTTATAGACCTAGCCAGCGGCAGCCAGCCTGCGATTTAGTAATTCAGAAGAGGAGAACGGATGCAAGAGAGGATAGTTAATCCGATCACAGCCTGTGTGATTCTTTCTAGGATAATTTCGTGAGGAAAAAAAAGCATCAGAGTTCGAAATAGCCGTCGCTAATCAACACCATGTCTTGGACTTGAAGTATTCGGTAGAGCGCACTATATATATAACTTTTTTGAAAACAGATTATCATAATAAATGCTTCGATGCTCCTCCCAAGATTTAGGGCGTTGATAAGATCTTGCTTCCATATGCTGTATCCAATATTCTCCTTAATCTGAAGCAATAGCATTGATAAAGAAAACATATATTATCAGAATTTTCTTCTTGATTATTATTACATACCAGTCAGGCACAATGACACAGAGTGACAACATATGGGGAGGCCTATGAAATCATGTTACATGATTATATAATTATGATACCCAAGTGCTTTTGAGCAAAAGCAGCTAGGATATCGATTTCACTGTCATCAATAACACCGTTGCCATTGGCGTCTGCTGCCTTTACCCCCCTCTTTCCCTTCCAACCAGCAAACCATCCTCCATTACCCCGGACAGCGTCAGAGAGTTCATCCTTGCTTATCTTGCCATCTTTATCAGCATCAAGTGTTTTGACCCAAATCCTGAACTGCGCCATGGTCATTTCACGTTTGCCATCGATATTAACACCACGATTCTTGATTGCCATTTTAGAGATAATGACAACTGATGTATAAGTAGTGTGCTTATCTTTTATAGATTACAAACGTTTGTTGCATACAGGTCTATGAAGGCATCTCATTTTTATACTACCTGATCTCCCTCCCTCCACACTTTGTGTGTGTGTGTGTTGTTAAAGAATCAATTCAATCTAAAAGGTTAAGCTCGTAAGTGAGGTTTTAAAATATGATTTATATTATTTTCTAACATATCCTTTTAAGTGAAAATTTTTTGGTCTTGAAATTTGCACAGACCAACATTACTTTGTGTTTAAATTTTTATCAAATAAATAAGGATTGTAAGATTCGAACTTGTGACTGCATGATCATCAAAGCTCTAATATCATGTTAAAAAACTAATCCAACTTAAAAGCTTAAACTTTTAAGTGTCTTAA
>Ga0325405_1003229_pt1 | contig 16778 bp, 8 predicted proteins | sample PopdelMetagenome_21_FD_205663 | JGI IMG/M metagenome (GOLD analysis project Ga0325405, IMG submission 205663) | Populus deltoides microbial communities from Bellville, Georgia, United States - Xylem-Control-R2 | ecosystem: Host-associated > Plants > Phyllosphere > Stem > Wood/Secondary xylem...
AAATTCCTATTTTAATTTTTAACTTGAATTGAAAATAAAATTCCCATTTTTACGTGACAGTTAAATCATCCATGAATTATTTTTTTTATAAACATTATGAAGAAAGGTCATTTTATTTTCCATAATTTTTCTTGCTTGATCATTTTTTTAACCATTTCATACGCTCATTCAAAATCATATCATTTCATCTAATTATGTAGTTTTTTCTTCTTCTCATGATTATTAACCTTCTTTATACTTGAAATTATTTAAAATGGTAAATAAATTTATTTTTCATATTATTATTCTAGATTAGAAAGAGCTGTGAGGAAATAATTTTAACACACCAATTCATACATATAAATAATATATTTAAAACTCTATTAAAATAAGAATTATTCTCAAATTTAATTCATGTGATTTGATATATATATTTTTTAAATAAGATTTTAAGTTCTAATTTTATAGATGGAAGACAACAATACTGAAAGAACTTTATTTTTTAATGAATTAACTCAGCTTGATTGGATTAGTCGAGATTTAGTGAACTTTTAAATACTAGGATTTAGATGAAAAATAAAAAAAATAAGAAATTAAAAAGTATAGACAATTTTATAGTGTAAATAAATAAATAAAGAATTGAAAAACAGGGATGACCATAAATATATAGTTAAAAACTTTTAAAATAAGCTTATAATTAATTATACAATCTCCAGAAATCCACCAATCCCACCACTTCCACAAAACCAAATCTCCTAATGTCCCTCTCCTTAAAAATCACAGAACCCAATCTCCTAAACCCAAACAAAATCCCCAGTCTCTCTCAAACCCTCATTTCCCCCTCTCACTTTCTCTCCAATTCCAAACCCAAATCAACAGCCATGAAAGCCCTCTTCTCCACCACCAAGCTCATCACTTCCACAACTAAACCAAAACCCTCTTTTCTCTTGACCCCCCAAACCTCTACCACTAGAGCTTATAGTCTAATCCCAATGGTTATTGAACACTCTTCAAGAGGAGAAAGAGCTTATGATATCTTTTCTAGGCTTTTAAAAGAGAGAATTGTCTGCATTAATGGCCCAATTAATGATGATACTTCTAATGTTGTTGTTGCTCAGCTTTTGTTTCTTGAGTCTGAGAATCCTTCTAAGCCTATTCATATGTATCTGAATTCTCCTGGTGGACATGTTACCGCAGGTGATTTGATACTCAAAAGTGCTGAGGTTTTGAACTTTTTTAGACGGGTTTTGGCTTAATTTGTGCTAGGGGCGTGTTATCGTCTATTTGGTTTTGTGGGCTGGTGTAATTTTAGTGTTCTGTTACAGTTTTCCTGGAATTGTTGCGAATTGATTTAAAATGTGATCTGATTTGATTCTTGTTCAGGTTGTTTATTACTGCAATGGGTTTTTGAGCCCGTTAGTGTTGTAGATTCATTTTGAATTATATTGAGATGCGTTTTAGCATGGATTATTTAGGATTTTGATTCTGTTACAAAGGTCTGATCTTTGTTAGTGTCTTGGATTTTGATTTGGAAAGTTTTAGGTGTAGATGCCTGATTTTGTTAATAATTGAGTTTGATTAGTGTTTGGTTCTATCGAGTGTAATTTGAGCTTTTAGGTTCTTCATGGAGCGGTCAATAGGATTAGTGAATTGGCAATTTGTCTTTTGGGTTCAATTTAATGGGTCTAACTAAGTGAATCAAATGATTCCTGATTTCTTGGTTGAAGGGGTGGGGCCATAAACAGCAGCAGTTGTTATAATTGGGCAAGATAGTAGGTGATTTCTTTTGGTACACTTTGTTTCTGCTTGCTTACAGTGCCTATAAAGAAAAGAATCATGGTCGTCATGGGCTTTTTTTCTGTCTAATTGCTAGTGTTCTTGTATACCAGTGGAAGTTGTATTACACAGTGGAAAAAGGTTCTTGATGTGCCATTTGACATGCTTAACTGAATGATCCAACTGAAATGCTTCGCATATTATTGGATGAGATATGCTGCTAAGAATTGCTTGAGGTCATACAATGCCTTTCCTACTAAAGCCAATTAGTTTGAATTATCATTGCACTTCTCTGTCTTTAGTTGCTTATAATTATGGTTGTGTGGAAGGTATTGACTTAATTTGTATTTCGTCTATAGTATTATGAATGTGTGATTATATTGAGGTCATTGGAAGAGCAGTTTGCTGTTGGGACTTTTTGACTGTTCGTGTAATTCTGAAGTAGATGAATTTTATCAGTGGTTTTGTTTCCATTTCCCTTTAGATACTTCCCAAGTGAGAAAGAACTGTTGAATTACCTCACATAATGCACAATTAACAATTTTGATGCAATAGCATGTGAATACTTGTCAGTATAAGACATGTGGCAGATGCTGAGGACTACTTTCCTGTTTCCTCAAGTTTTCTAGTCTGTTGGTGCTTTTGGACTTCAAATTTAAAAGTACTCTTGGCCATGGTGTATATCAACCAACAGAACTTATAATTTAACTTGCAACTGGTTCACAATTCTATCAAGATGTGGCGATTATGAATTACTGATTGCCATCCAATCTATAGAATGGAATTTAACTGCTTTCGCATAGCAGGTCTTGCATTGTTAAATGTAGCATTGGAATACTTGTAATGGAATAGAGTGTTGGGATAGCTAAATTTATTGTCAATTTGATTTAGGCTGAATTATTTATCTTGTTTAAATATATGAAGTTTTTCAAAGTAAGTAATCTTCTGAGGCATGGCTCAGGTTATAATGTCAATCGTTGTGCTGTTCTTTGCAGGTCTTGCTATTTACGATACAATGCAGTACATAAGGTCTCCAGTTAATACCATTTGTTTGGGTCAAGCTGCATCTATGGCTTCTCTCCTTTTGGCTTCTGGGGCTAAGGGTGAGAGGAAGGCACTTCCAAATGCAACAATTATGATTCATCAGCCATCAGGTGGGTACAACGGACAGGCAAAGGATTTGACAATTCACACCAAGCAGATAGTTCGGGTCTGGGATGCACTGAATCAATTGTACTGCAAGCATACAGGGAAGCCAATTGATGTAATTCAGAAGAATATGGATAGAGATTATTTTATGACCCCAGAAGAGGCCAAGGAATTTGGAATTATTGACGAGGTGATTGATCAAAGACCCATGACTCTGGTAACTGATGCTGTTGGCGATGAAAGTAAACAAAAGGGTTCGAGCTAGGACTAGAGGGTAAGATCTCAAAAGAGAGGCATTGCTATTTTATTTTTGTTTGAACTTTTCCTTATTTATCTGATGATTTTGTTGGTTATAAAATGTGCTATTTTCTTTGTTTATTGGATTCGGTTTTGCAAAACAAGTTAATTAAATGGCCACGTTAGCTTTTAGGCACATAAATCTTGAAGAATTCAATTTTCTCTAGTGTTTGATGTGCATAAGATGATCTGAAATAATCTTGTGCTTGACTTTGTCATAGAAGTTATTGATTCTTGTTGCATATCTTTCTACACAGTTGCTGCCACACCTGTACTTCTTGGTTTTGTTATGGTGCATTGGATATACGCATGCAAAGGTTAAGCTTTTGAATATGATCAAATGATGCTGCAGAAGTTCACATGGTCCTCTTGTGATTTCAGCATTAGATGATTAGGGAATCAGGAATGTGGGTCTAGGATGAAGAACCAGGTCATAGTAGACTGTTTTTGCATTTAAAACTGCTTTGGGTGCGTTTGGTTTAAAAAATATTAAATCGATGTTTTTTATTAGTGCTTTCCAATGGTTTTGATATGTTGATGTCAAAAATGAAAAAAAAATCTGAAAAAAATTATTTTGATTTTTTTTTAAAACGAAAAACACTACTGAAAATTACCATGATACTCTAAACACACACTAATTAGCAGCTTTTATGACACTCTGTAACATGAACCTAACTACTGCATGAAATTAAAGAAATGCAGACGTGAGCTGAGTTTGGATGATGGGTTGGTAGATTTTGGATTGAAGGTTTTTGATGACCTACTTGAAACTTGATCAAACAAGAACATTCTTTATTTCTCTGCACTCCATATGATGCGTTGGAAAATTGGTTTCAAATGGAGGCCTGAGGGCAGTGCAAACTCTGCTTTTGACTAGTAGAACTGACAGAAAACCAATCAAATTGTTAGCAACCTGATGCATGTATCCCTCAACAAAATTTTAAAGAGAAAAGGGTTGTAAGATTTGGTTTAAATGTGTTGATTCCCTGTGTGTTATCATTTTTAGTGCAAATTTTAATTTTAATTTAAATAAAAGGTTGGATAGTTTTTTTTTGGTGTTTTTTTTTTTTTAAATAAATGTACCGGGTCGATGGAGGATATCGACTTCATTTCTTTGTGAAAGACTTGAAGGAGATCCATTACTGGAAACAGAAAAATCTTGAAAAAGAAAATCAGACTTTATTTTGATTTAGTTTCTAGGATGATAGATTTATTTTTTTTGTTTTACGAAAGGGATTTGTAAAACGACATGCAATCCAAAGAATCATATTTTGTCCACACAAATGCTCTGCAATGACACAGACATAACAGATAATAAAGGAGTTCCTTATTGAAAAAAATAAATAATAAAATAAAATAAATAATAATAATAATAATAATAATAATAATAATAATAATAATAATAATAATAATAATAAAATTGAGTTAATTATAACTTAATCTCTATAATTGACAAAACTATTCACTCAATCCTCACAATTTCAAAATTATATATAATTCCTATATTTTAATTTGTTCATAACTTAACACCTTAATTAATTTCACATTTTTTTCTAAATAGAATGAAGAAAAAAAATTAGAGCAAATAAAAGAATTGCTAGGTAATTTTAGTATTTTGTTCTCTCAACTGTTTAGATTATGTTTGAAATTTTCTATCCAAAATGCAATTGAAATGAAATTGATGGTATTTAGGTAGTTTTAGACATAATACATGTTTTGGATCAAATTTTGAATTACCAAGTTATTTTATTTTATTTTTTTATTTTATTAATAGGAGACTAAAATATTGTTTTGACTTTTATATATATATATATATATATATATATATATGTGTGTGTGTGTGTGTGTGCACATGGTTTTTTTTTTATTTAATTACATGTCTATTTACATATATTTTATATTTTATTTGGTTATGATAGAATAACCCAGTTTTTATTGGATCGATTAAATAAATAAATTAATTGATTGATTTAATTTCAAACTCAAAATGAATTATATCCTGGGTTAATTATATAGACAACAACTATAATTTTAAAATATTTATTTAAAATGGTTATAATATAAACATTTACATGTTAAAATCATTAAAAAATGCTTTAAAAATCAAATGCAAAACGTATTTTTGTAAAAGCATATATATGCTATGTTAAAATGAAGTCGATTTATCTACAGTTGGATCCTACTAAATTAGGAGTAGAAAAATAGAAAAAAATGAATTATTTTTTGGAATAAAAAACAGTAAATTAATCGAGGAAGGTTAAGAGCTGCTAAAGAGAGCATTTGATTATTTAAGGAGACCTATTGATTTGTGTTAAGAAAAATAAAAGGAATGAGTTATAATTAACTTAATTACAAAAACCCAAATTCTTTGCCCAACCCAACAAAGGCCCAAAATATCTCTCTCTTTCTCTCTCGACACTTCTTCAATTTCTCTCTCCAAAACCTCCACAATCTCTCTCTCGCTCCTAAAAAATCCCAAATGCACAACCCTAGCACTCCTCACTCTCCTCCTTCGATATTTTAGCACCCCTGTCGCCGGAAACCTAACCGGCACTTACCGCCGGCACATATCCGGCGAGAATTATTCGTTTGACGTCCTTCTCTATTCGATTCGATTCGAATTCTCCATTTCAATTGGCTCCCCTGTTCTTCCTTTCCAAATTTCAGGTTTTTTCCGTGATCAATTACCACCACCACCACAAAGAAGAAGTAGAGCGACACAAGTAACCGCCTATGGCTCCGGGGCGTAAAAAGGGAGCGAATAATAAGAAAGTTCAGTTGCGTTTGGGTGATCTTGTGCTTGCTAAAGTCAAGGGTTACCCTTCTTGGCCTGCGAAGGTTATTTCCCCCTAATTTTAAATTCAATTTTTATGTCTTCAAAACTTTTTTGTAGTTTGATTTCTAATTCTACCCACTGCACTTACTGACCTTATTGTTTATCTTAAGAATTTGGTTAATTTTTTCTTCCAATTTTGATTTTTTCGGGTTGGTTTTATGGGTTTTAGTGATGGGCTCTGAAGATTACCGGGTTCAGCTCATTTGTTATGTGAATCAATGTGGTTTTCTTGGTGGGTTTTATTTGTATTCTAGCCATTTTAAGTTGTAAATTATTACAATTTAAATTTGGGTTTAAATTGTGTAGTTGGTTTTATTTTTGTTTCTTTACTGATTTTAGTTTAACTTGATTTGGTGTCTGTTGAGCGCTTTAGTTTCGCTGCTTGTATTAGTGTTCTAGTAATTTACAACGTATATCATTCCCTGGTATTTTGATTAATTTGGAGGGCATGAATGCTGGGTTTAATTGATTCATGGATTGGTATAATTTGCGTGCATTTGATTAGATGATGATTATGTAATGATTGTTTCTGTAATTTTTGTGGTTTTTGGTAACAGAAAGATGTTGGTATTATCTGGGTGAAGGCGTCTTCCTCCAACGATTGTAATTTATTTTGTTGAGCCTTTGAGAGTTTGTCATTTTGGTTAGTGCTTGAGCTAGATTTCATGGGTGTTTGTATTTCAGATTAGTCGGCCTGAAGATTGGAAACGAGCCCCTGATGCTAAGAAAGTTTTTGTCTATTTCTTTGGAACTCAAGAAATGTAAGTTTTTCTTTATGAATTCCTTATTAACAAATTTTACATGTTTGTTCATACATGGAGAAGGGTTGAGAATGTGGTTATCCTAGTGAGTAGACTGTGTAATAGTATGGGGCTTTTATGTTTCATATCTGTATTATTTTGAGACAAGTAGAGTACATCTTGTGCTCTATTTCTCAGAAATATGGAGTTGACAGTTATCTTCCTCTGCAACCATTTTGATGTGGTTTGTAAATGATAGTTGAGGTCTTTGAAAATGAGATTTTGGGACTGAATGTTGTTGCTATGAGTACACAACCTGGGAATTTTAAGTTGTCTTCATCCTGTCATTCTAATTTAGTAAAAATTACCTATCGGGAAATGAAGGAAAGGAATTGAACATTTACTAGGTTTTAGGATGGGATAGCATAAAAATTTGCTAGTTTATTTGCTGCTGCACTTGACTTGATTGAGTGTTGGAGACTTGATTGTGTACATGGATTAAGTTAGTTGCCCCTTTTATTAGAGCTTATTTCTTCCCTTTGCTTGCTTGTTCTCTTGCAGTGCTTTTGTTGCCCCTTCTGATATTCAGGTATTCACAAATGAAGTAAAGAATAAACTGTCGGCTCGGTGCCAGAGTAAGAAAGATAAGTTCTTTTCCCAAGCTGTGAAGGAAATCTGTGCAGCTTTTGAAGAGTTGCAGAAGGGAAAGTCAAGTGGATTGGGAGATACTACTGATAGATCAGCACCAGGATCTGAGGCTCCATCTGTTGACTCAATGGAAGAGGATGAGGCAGAGGATGACTTAAATGAGGACATGGGTAAAGTTGGACAAAGTGGAGAAGTGTGGAATTTAAGACGTGAATATAGTTCTAAGTTAGAGCGTTGCTCCAGTAGACGAGATGAAGCAGGCTCCGAAGATATGAAGCCTTCCGTATCAGGTGACGCAGATGACAGTTCATCCCCAGGTATATCTTCTGAAAAGAAGGTTAAAATGTTTGATAGTGCACAACCACAAGAAGTATTATCTGCTTCCAGTTTGGATAATGTTTGCTGTGCAAAAGTTGAAGCCTCTTGTAATGGAAATCTGGATCTTAATTGCAATAAGAACCTGGGTACTGGTGAGGGGGCGTGGACAAATCCCCATGAGTCTAAGACAGTGTTTTCTGGGGCTGAGAGAAAATTGGAATGTAACTCCAGGGAACAAGTTATAGGCGGAGAAAAAGGCAAGCTTGCTAGTGGCAGTATAAAAGATCCCCCCCCAGGCCCTCCTAAATCAGAATTAGATGCCAACGGTGGTAGAAAAGTAAAAGAACTATCAAAAGCCAAGAAGGGTACTATGGTGTTTGATGAAAAACATGAAAATAAGGTTTTTCAAAAGAAAAGGCGTGCCCAACCTGATTATGGAAAATCTGAGCTTGAAGCAACTGAAAATGCAAATCCTGCTAAGAAATCAAAGCGTGTAGATGTGGCAGATGATATTACAAAGGGACCTTTCTCAGAAAACATGAGTGTTTCACCAAGCTCAAATGTTGTTGATGACCAAGCAGCCAAACGGTCCATGGCACATGGAAAAAGGGAGATCCTTTTGGGATTAAGAGCCCGAAGCGACAAAGCTAAATCAGATGCTTTTGCCCAAACTAGTAAAGTTAAATCTAATCTTTCTTCTCAATCAGGTAAGGTCAAATCTGGTACATCTGCCAAGATGAGTAAAGTTGATAGTGATGCATCTGCCCAAACAGTTAAAGTCAAAAGTGATGCTTCTGCACAATGGGGTAACACTAATACTGATGTATCTGTTCAAATAAGTAAAGTCAAACTTGATTCGACTGCTGAAATTGGCAAAGCTAAACCTGATGTTCCTGATCCAACGAGCAAAGCTAAATCTGATGTTTCAAATGATGAAGCTGTGCTGCCTGTATTAAAACGTCGTAGACGGGCAATGGAGGCGATGTGTGATGCTGCTGCTCTCAATTCTGATGACAGAATGGAGAAAAATGCTCTCGAGCTAAAGAGTGATGTGGTTTCTATTAATGCGAGGGTTTCCATTACCCAACAGCCCAAAAGGCGAAGAGCTGTTTGCCTTTATGACAATGATGATGAAGATGAGGAACCTAAAACTCCTGTTCATGGAGGGGCTGCCAAAAATGGCAGAGAACCTGTTTCTGTTTCTGATGCTTCCAAGAGAACTAATGCACGAATTGAAAGTTCTGTTAATCAACAACAACGAAACTCTATTAACGCTCAGACAAGTATCAAGGATTCTACTGGTTTAGAGAATATCCATTCCAAGGAATCATCTTCGCTGTTACAGAACAATCCTCGTTCGCCCAGCTATCCAAAAACTGTGAAGAGGAATGATACACATATCTCTCCAAGTCCTGGCAAATCAGAGCCTGAGCAGTTACTGTCAAAGGAGGCAAAACCAATCACAACTACCCCTAAGAGGTCTCCTCATCTGCTTTCTGCCACCAAACCAATTGTGGAACAGCATAAAGCTATCAACCCTGCAGTTAAAGTTTCCACTCCTGGCACTCAAAAAAAGGCCCAGGCTGGACCTGGCAAGGTTTCAGGTCCTGTTTTGGATAGTTCAAACGCTTCTCAAAATCTTGTGCCAAGTCAAAAAAGTAGAGCAGCTTTTTCTGGGGAAAGGCCAAAAAGTACTCCTAAAGCAACTTCACAAATGAGTAACCTGACTGTTCCAATGGCTGCTTTATCAGAGTATGATTCTTTTCCTGGTGAAATTTATCTGTTTTTTCTATATATTTTTTTTAATTCAGCATTATAGAAAACACATTTTCTTGCCTAATTACAGACTGGAAGTTGGTATGGATGACAGACCCAGCTTTTTGGTCGATTCTAAGACTCCAGATTCTGTTACATCTATGAAACATCTCATTGCTGCTGCTCAAGAAAAAAGGAGGCAGGCTCACTTGCAATCCTTTACTCTTGGAAACCCTGCCTTTATAGCTCTGAACAACGCTCAGGGAAGGAGCCCCAGCTCCTCACCAAGCCAACTTCTTTTGTCTGGTAATAGCAATGCTGCACAGGCAGATATTCAGGGCTTTTATCATCGCACAGATTTAGTTTCTCCATCTACACATGGTCGCCAATCAGCATCACATGACCAAGTGGAAGGTGAAGAAATCGAGGAGCGGAGAGTTAGTTCTGGACACAGGGCTGCTGGAGGTTCACTGAGTGGTGGTACTGAGGCTGCTGTGGCCCGCGATGCTTTTGAAGGGATGATAGAGACTTTATCAAGGACGAAAGAAAGTATTGGACGTGCAACTCGCCTTGCCATTGATTGTGCCAAGTATGGCATTGCAAATGAGGTGGGTTTGCTATCCTTTTATCATGTTATTTTCTGAATTGGCTCTTAGAAAAAGAAGAGCTGTGATGAGTTGCATGTCTCTTGTTCTTAGTTATCTTTTCCTTGAAATGTTAGTTCCATTGTGTTTGCTTATAGTTTTATTCCACCTGATTGTTACATTTCAAACCTGCCTGTGTTGTGTTTTCCTTGCTGAGGATTGTGTGGCTTGAAAAAATAATGGAAGAAGGCTGCTTCATTTTAAATTTTCTTTGAGCAGAAAGACTGTAGATAAGTTCACTTCCCATTGTATTTGGGATCCTTATGGTTGGGATACATTCATCCATTATGGTATTCTTTAAGTTGCGATCAGGGTTCTTGGATTCCCTTTCTATATATTGAGTGCCAACATACACTTTTTTCATTTTTCATAGTGTTGCATGATGGGTCTTCCATTTTCTCATTTTCTGAACCTCATCTTTTTTTTCTTTGTTCTTTTTTCTATCATGATTTTCCTAGGCTCATGATATTATCATTTTCTTGCCAAAGTATAATGGAGTCAGTTATGGAAATGGTTCTGTGATTTGGTGCTGAACATGTTGATATGGTCTTGCAGGTTGTAGAGCTTTTAATCCGAAAATTGGAAAGTGAGCCCAGTTTCCACCGCAAAGTGGACATATTTTTTCTTGTGGACTCCATCACCCAGTGTTCACATAATCAAAAAGGTTGCTTCCTCCTGCTCAACTTGGATTCTATCAATCTTGCTCTTTTAACCCCTATATATATTAGAGGAGCAAAGAATGTGTTCATTCCGTATCCACAATCATCAATAATGATGGTTGCCATAGCTATGTTTCTGATTTTGTTTTCCTTTATTCAGGTATTGCTGGAGCTTCGTATGTCCCTACAGTGCAAGCGGCATTACCACGCCTTCTCGGCGCTGCTGCTCCAGCAGGAGCTAGTGCTCGGGAAAATCGTCGTCAGTGTTTAAAGGTTATTTTCTTTTTATGTTACCATAGAGAGCCTCTTCTTTTTCATCAGAATAAATCTTGATCTATTGCTGTTTCCAGGTCTTAAGATTGTGGCTTGAGAGAAAAATCTTGCCTGAATCTGTTTTGAGGCGCTATATGGATGATATTGGAGGTTCAAATGATGATACCTCTTCTGGATTTTCCCTCAGACGTCCATCCCGAGCTGAACGAGCTATAGATGATCCAATCAGGGAAATGGAAGGCATGCTTGTTGATGAATATGGAAGGTGTGTTTTCTTAGTTATTCGTGCTATTCTTTTCAATAATATTTCGGTGGCATATTTCTTGTCTCTTGAAGAACATTTGGCATGGTCCTACGTACTGTTATGGAAATTCGATGTGTATATGGTCCATGACATGGTTATGTTAAAGAATTAGGATTTGAATAGAGTTGGAACATAACATCTGAATCAACCTTTTTGTTGGAAAATGTAACATGCCCAAATGCATGTGAATGTTAGCACAGTTCTTGCCTAGGGAATTGAACTGCATTCCAGATACTTGATCTGCCATCACTTTATGATAAAAAAAACAAATGAGCCATAACACTTTTTTGTATTTCTGCTTTATTTTCTTTCTAAAAGAAAGTGCTGTATTTATAGAATGACCGTTAAGCATTTGCACAAAAGGTGGGGTATGAAATAACTTTTGATGATTAGTCTTTATGCAATACCATACTGAGTACTATTGGAGATTGGAAGGATGTGTTTCCCCTTGTGCTGAAGGCATTATTAGGTAGTCTTCTTGGTGACCCTTAGAGGTGATACGGGTTATTGGAATATTCCTCATCTATCCTTATGTTTCAAGGGTTATGCTTTGCTTTCATGTTTTAGAGCCATTTACAATCACCAGTTGTGGGTTTGATATGTCCACTTCTGCTTGTCCCTTTTAATATCATTTATGAAAATTGTAAATATAACCATAAATCAGCATTATTTGGTGTAGCTTCACAAAAGGAGAAGGTCAAGTATGATTGCCAGAAGGTATAAATGAACCACAAGCATGAAATTGACTGAACTTATAACTTTTCAGTAAAAAATTAAAGTTGATACTCTTTGAAGAACTTAAATAATCCTGGAGAACGAGGTAATGTAGCAAATGCTAGGGTGGTGGATGTCATTCTTAGAACCTACTGTGTGGAAGTGCAGAAGACAATAATACTATAGGTAGTTTTGTACGATTTCGAATGTGCAGCTCTTGTTTTTAGTTTTGCTAGCTAAACTCAATTATTATGTTATGCAACCATTTGTTATTATCATTGCAAAATTTGTTTAAAGCCTCGCGTTTCCATACAGCTTGCCATATCACATGCATTTCTTTTGTCAATAGAATTTTGTTTTAGATGAAATATGAAGTTGATCAATGCAGTAATTTCTTTAAAAGTTTACTGTTGTATTGACTTTAAGATCCATATTGGTTTTCTTGGCTTTGGTACCAGTAATGCTACATTTCAGTTGCCCGGCTTTTTATCTTCTCATGTGTTCGAGGATGATGACGAGGACTTCCCTAGCAGCCCATTTAAGGAAGATGATGGTGCGTTGGGAGTGACAGGATCAATCCATGCTTTAGGAGATTTAGAAATATGTACTGCTACTCCAAGTGACAGGCGACATTGCATCTTAGAGGATGTGGATGTGGAACTTGAAATGGAAGATGTGTCTGGACACCAAAAGGATGAAAGACCTTCATCCACAGGTGGTTCTTTTGAAATGGAACCACAGCAGCATTGCTCAGATGGGCCAGAACCTGCATTAAATGATTCTGCTGAGTTGCTGCCTCAACCAGATGATTCTCCACCACCGCCTCTTGATTCTCCTCCTCCACCCCCGCCTTTGCCTACCTCTCCACCCCCACCACTACCTCTATCACCTCCACCCTCAACATCTCCATCACCTCCACCTCCACCGCCGCTTCCACCTCCACCTCCACCTCTTCCGTCGCAACCACCACCTCTTCCGTCGCAACCACCACCTCCTCTTCCTCCTGTGCCAACTATGGTACTGCAACCACCTGTACCAACTCAACCTTTGTTACCAGCCAAACCAATACAACCATCTCATTCATCCGTACAGTCCTCCCCTCAGTTGGCATATCAACAAGCTGTACCTCATGAATACTGCACTACACCCAATGTATGTATTTTGGCTGTCCAGTTACTTTTGTGAATGTGTTAGTTTGTTTAACCGTGACCTGAATTCTCTGTTTGCAGAGTAATCAAATTGTCCAAATGGCTGGCGGTACTCCTCATGGGAATCACATGTTTTTAAACCCTCAAGCTCCTCAACAAAATCCACATTTTCAGCCGGTTAATGCACCTTTTCCACAAAGACCACTGCATCCAAACCTGGCACAAACTGCATCTGGTCATTTCTCATTTACAAAGCCTCTAATTCAGCAGCATCCTCAGCATCCTTATCCCCGTCCATACCCTATGCTATCACATCCTGATGGACGGCCACGATTTGCTACTGATGAACAGTGGAGGATGCCTTCAAGCGAATATGCAGATGGTCAGCATGGTGCATGGATGAGTGGAAGAAATCCATCACATGCAGGGCCTTCTTTTGGCCAGGAAGGTACATGCAACTGTGTCCATGTAATTAGAACACTTTTTTTTACCTGAATTTTCTTTTGCTACTTGTGCGCATACATATGTATTGCTAAGGCCTTGATCTTTCTTTGAAACAAAAAAATATTGAACCAGTCAGGAAGGTTATCGATTCAAATTTTTTTTGTACAGAACTGCCTGCACGATAAATTTGTGCTCTTATCTGGACGGGATTGATATTATTTTTTGTGATGTTAATTGTGGATGCTGAACCACATTAATGTTAATGACATGACATGACATTTTAATTTAAAATGTAGTCTGACTGCTTGAAACTTATATCTGTGAGAGGCCAACTGAATGATTGAACTGTTTCTCTCTCGTTTAAATTCATTATTTTATTGTTAAAGTATGATACCTCCTAATGAAATGAACTTGTATCATTATTTACCATTAAAGTATTGATCTCATGGTTATTCATATTCATATGGAATGCCATATCAAGTTTGCAGATGCTTAAAAAAAAAACAAAGAGAAAGAAAGAAAGAACTGTAGGCAGGCAGATGCTTGCTTTCCATCATATCTCATGTAGGCTACATGTCTATGTTGCTTACCATATTAGTTTTTCCTTCAATGAAACCTTTTTCAGCATGATGCTTGTACAAGTGTTTAAGTTATATTTTTCTAGGATTTGTGGCCTGAACAGAAAACATTGTCAGAACTAAGCTTGATTGATTACATATTATTAATTTTTTTTAACTCTGTTAGTAAGTTTTGTCCTCGCTTTAATTTTTTTTACAATCAGTGCCTTGCACTGCAAAGATGCAAAATGCTTTTTCTAGTGTCTAGCTTGTGCTTGTTATATGAAGGTAAACTTGTCTGGCATGCTAATGTGCAAGCATTGCAACTGAACCTCTGAACTTGTTTATTTCTCTTTTGGCATGTTTATAAATGGGAGTTTAGGAAAGTTTGTTTTATATCCTGCATTTTCTTTATGTACTTTTTCTGTGATGCACAGGCTAATAGATCATAAAACATTTTCCCTGGCAGGTTACTTTCGGCCACCGCCTCCAAATAATATGGGATTTCAGGTTGCTCCCACCAATAATTTACCTGCTGGAGCTCCCATTCCAGGTGAGTTTGCTTTGTGAAAAATTGTCTCATTTTGCTCACAAGTGACGTTCGTACTACTGGAGTAAATGACCTCAAAAATTACAATTGAACAATCGATTTCTATGATTGTATTATTTTAGGTCATGGTGTTTCACAGATGTTGCCATGTAGACCAGACATGCCTTCCCTCAACTGCTGGAGGCCAGCTCAATAACAAGTCTGAGGGCTTCTTAAGTTTTTGAGTAAGTTTATGTTCCTTCTCATTTGTGTTTGTGGCTAAATTTCTAAAGTAAGTGTTTCTGGTACTCTTAAAATTGCATTCCAATTTTCTTTCAAGAACAGGTCTTCTAAGATTTTAAGCCTTAATCTTTGCCACTTTTTTAGTGTGCTAACTGAACTGAAGTGGCATCACACATTAGTGAAACATCCTTGTCACTTTTGGTGTGATTATTGAAGGGTTTTAAATTCATGTTTTTCCAATTATTTCTCATTGAACTGGCAGTCAAATGTTTTTGATTGTCCATTTAGTGCAAATTTCTTGTGCAATGGCACCACTAGGGAGTACAATATATAATGGATAGCTTAGTGAAGCTTATTACAAGTCGGTCTCTTTCTGATGGTGGATATATCTGTGTTTGTTTACTTTTCCAGCGCTGTGATCCTGAAAGGAGGAAGTACACTTGCATTATAATATGCCGCAAGGAAGGTTCCATTTTGGACTTACAACTACCACTTGAAGGCAGTGCTTGAACCTTGTGGAGACTCTTGGCAGGGCTGTGTATATTGTAATTTTTCCTGACAAATGTATCCCGGGAACATTTGCTTCCGAGTGTAGGACCATGTTTCTGACTTGGTTAGTACATCTGTTTCTTAACTCTTGTAATTACGTTAGGATATAGAGAGAAATTTTTTAAGCCACAAGTTTGACCAATGGTAAATTTATTGATCCTTTTAATGCGTAACTTTTTTGTCTTGTTTTGCTTCGCTATATCTTATTTGTTTTCTGTAAGTTTTTTTTTTTCAAGTACCGCAAATGCATGCACTATCATTTCCTTCTCCCATCTTGGGGGCATGCATGGTCTGATCAGAGATCTGGATGCATGACTAAATGCCTTTTGGTGCATTGTGTAGCTCATAAAGCTTTTTTTTTTTAAGTTAATTTTGGTCTATCATTGACACATGGCCTTGTGCTTGGGAGAAGGATAGACTTAAGTAGGACAATTCAGAAGTCTATTTGGTTTCCAAGGCAGCTAAGCAAGGCTTCTTGGGCCAGTTCTTGATGGTGATAAAGGGATTTGAGTTGGTTGGGTGGTTAGTGTATATCCTTTATATTGGAGGAATTGGGACATGGTTGTAAATGAGTGGCTCGGTTATGTATTTTATGAATGAACCTCTAGATTTTTCCTTTCTGTTTTCGTTTTGGTTATATGATGTAAGCAGTTCAACTTATGGTTTAAAAAATTCACATGATGTGGTGGCAGTGGGCAAGTTGCAGGCATCCTCTCTCTTTCTACCTTCATTTCCTAGGTGAACTTTGGAACCCCTTTTGAATCAGAAGTGTCAGCTCCCTTTTCATTTAAATATACTTAAGTAAAAAGCTGAGTGTTGAATTGTCTTGAAGTGATTTAGAGGGAAAAAAAATGAATAACAAAAAAGAATCCAAATAGAAGAGAGTGAAGGAAGTAAATTGAAATTTGAGATAAAACAATTATTTTGGGAGTTTATAGACCAGATTGACAAGGCCAAGTCTAAAAAGAAATTTGTAAAATAATCCATAAGCATCTGATATGAAGCCTGAAGTTTTTGTTTTCTTGTTTTAATTATTTTCCTAGTTAATTTTGGATTTTAATTATTTGTTTTCTATGTAGCTTAGAAATCTTAATTTAATTAGTATTTTACTATTTAAGAAATCTTAATGCTAGATTGATTCTATTAATTAGGTAAGTTTTAATTAAGAATTCTTTGCTATAAAATATTTTAGAACTAATATAAATAGAGATGTCTA
>Ga0325405_1003233_pt1 | contig 16771 bp, 6 predicted proteins | sample PopdelMetagenome_21_FD_205663 | JGI IMG/M metagenome (GOLD analysis project Ga0325405, IMG submission 205663) | Populus deltoides microbial communities from Bellville, Georgia, United States - Xylem-Control-R2 | ecosystem: Host-associated > Plants > Phyllosphere > Stem > Wood/Secondary xylem...
ATTTTCTTTCATTATATATATATATATATATATATATATATATATATATGTGTGTGTGTGTGTGTGTCTTTTTTTTTCATGTATTTGATCTGATCATTGTTTATAATTTGAAGAAGTTTAATTTAAAGGAATTGTAAATATGGAATAAATTAAACATGGATCCAATTTTTTTCTTCTTTAGCATGCATGTATATAACTAGAAATCATTGAACTCAAGTTTTAAAAATATATTAAAGGCTATAATTCACAATAATAAAATAGATGATTTTTCCATGAATTTAGACGTCCGCTATACCCTAATATTAAAAAAAAAAAAAAACCCAGAATTTGGTGGGTGGCAATTGGATTTTAACCCGTGCACCGACAGGAACTTTTTCAGAGCACGCAAGTCTACATGGATGGAGTCATTTTCATATACTTCTATTCTATTTCCATAGACATCCTAATTTATGATTATACTGGCGACTGCGCGTGCAGCATGTTCAGAGAAGTTTGGCCCCACATCAGCACACCAGTATCCTCTGATGTATTCACTCACTCTCACAAATTATTCTTTTAGCTAGGTAGATCCTTCATCATGTCTCGTATACTTTACATAAATGATAGTTCTTGTCCTCATCTCCCTCGCCATACACCAACTCGCTCGCATGACAAGCGGAAAGTTGGAATATTCTACTTTCTGTTTTGATAATTAGTTTATCGTACATTACATTACTAAGAGCAATGATCTTGCTACATCTATCTCTAAGTTTGTGATTGGATCATCATTCATCCATGCATAAATTGTTTAACCAATTAATTTTGACAGATGAAACAAAAACTTCATTACATTAATATATGCAGTCCCTTTTAGAAATGGATGCTTTATCTTCTTGAAATCCCTCAAACAAATACTGCTAGACTTTTCTTTTTGCTATGCAGTTTGGAACAGAAACGAAAAGCGAAGCTTTCATTTTAGGAATTTAATTTGATAGACATTGGAGACATGCTTGAGTATTGATTTAGTCCTATATATCTTGCCTAAGTTGATATGATCCATGCCTGTATATTTATGTTCGAAAGCAAAATAATGGTGGATGTTTAAGCACCAGCTAGCATTCTACATATGCATGACATGCAATTTTGAACAAAGGTTGAAGAACTAAACTTGTCATATAATATATTTGAGGAGAAGATCAAAATACGCCACTCCACATTCATCACATAATTACTTAGAGTTACCATGATACCACATTCATGGTTTCTCTTTCAATTATATAAATGCAAATATAATATGGAAATCACTTTACATCTGAATCTAGCAGCTCAACAATAATCCATTTCATTATTCAGGTTGGATCTAGGAATGCCCTCCATCAAGCAAGAAACTGGAGGAATAGTTAGAGTTCGGAAATTCCCATATGCATTCCAACAATATGGATCCAGTACTAAATCTCCTTCAGCAGGAAGCAGCTCAACATCTGAGAGTGTTAAGTTGGTACATGGTACTGAGTCACTACAGGCGAAATGCATTGGTGGGCTTCGAATGTTGTAAGTTCCTTTTATGTTTTCGTAGAGAATGTCTGATACTGAAAGAGCAGATGTTTGGTTGGTGCACCCCTTGCTGAGGCAGTAGAATTGGTCAATTATTATCGGATTCCTGACATTGTCCATGTGAATATTACTGAATGTTATTCCTGATACTGCTCCTGATCCACCTTGCCATGTCTTGATCCTAACTCCATTATCCGAGACTCTAATCACCGAATCCCTGACTGTGATATTGGAAACACAGGCTCGGGAATTGTGATTTCCTAGACTCCCGATGCTGTTTTAAATTCGATGAAAGGAAGAATTTGTAAGAGATTAGCTTAGAAGTCCAAAGAAAAATGTGATAGAAAAAATTCTAAGAAAAAAATCCTATATATGGAAAACCAGTAACATTCTGAACATACCTGATTCCATGACCAGGTCCACATGTAATGTTCCTTATGTCCACATCATAACAACCTGACCCGATTGATACACAATCATCGCCTATGAACAGGTAAATATCAAACAACTTGATGTTAGTGAGCTTTTGAGGGAAGCTATGAATGGATAAGGAGAAATATTTTTATGTCCTGCACTAACCATTAGAGATCACTGAATTATATATTTCCACACCATTGGTGTTCTCTATGTGAATTCCATCTGTGTTGGGACTTAAAGCAGGAGCAGTAATGTGAATTGATTCTACATGAACATTCTTGCAGTTGTCAAATCTGAAGTTGAACTGCGGGCTATTCTTGATTTTAAGTCCTTGCACGGTTAAGTTTGAGCTCATGAAGAACCTTATGGCCTGCATCACAAATGTTATGTTAAGCTGAATCGATCCAAAAGGTAATTTGCAATGAGCATGAAAATAGAAGTTGTGAGTGTTGATGACTTACAATTGGACTATCACATGGTCCAGGCATTGTTGTTCCATTTATTCCCTGTGCCATATATGAAAAGGATCAGTAATACAAGTCAACCCTAATTTTTCCAGGTTGCAATAAAGTAGAGTTTCAGCAATACCTTGTGGGGTTTACAAGGAAGATCCCACCATTTCTCTCCTCTGCCATCTATCACACCACCTCCTAGAAGTGACATTTCGTTGATTCTGTAAAATACAAGCCATTGACGCCTGCTGTTCTTCTGTGGCCAAGAGTCAGGTCCGTCAGGCGGCATAAGAGTCCCATCAACCTTCTCATTGAACAGAACGTAACCAATTACCAGAATTAGTAAATCCTTACAAACCTCAAGAGGCACAAAAAACAACATGACAGGAATGACAAAGCATGTTACCTGAAACACTAGGCCACCTTGACAAGGACCAGTGAAAATTGTAGATTGGATCATGAATTCGAAACCATAAGGAACAAGGATGACAGCAGAATCATCTTGGTTGCAGGCTGCGTCCCATGCCATCTTGAACGCGTCCGTATCATCTGTTATGCCATCACCAACAGCCCCAAAACTTCGTACATCAAAAACTCCAGTAGAGTTGCCACTCCCGCCAGATGGATTAGCAGGCAAGGGTGGAGGAGAGGCAGGCACGGGTGGAGGAGAGGCAGGTTCAGGTGAAGGAGAGGCAGGCACGGGTGGAGGAGAGGCAGGTTCAGGTGGAGGAGAGGCAGGCACGGGTGGAGGAGAGGCAGGTTCAGGTGGAGGAGTGGGAGGTTCTGAAATGGTTGATGATTTGTGAAGATGACTATGCTTGTGGTGTTGTGCATGGTAATGCCGCCTAGCTTGGATGCAAAGGAAGAGGCAAATGAAAGAAATACCAAATACTAGTAACGAGACGCCAGAATGCTTCATTTTAATTAGTGGAAACAAGAGAATTCTCTTCTAGAGAAAGTCTTTCCACTTGTTGAAACTAAAAAAGAAAACCTGTTTAAATTGCTTTTGCACTATGAATTATCTGAAACAAGATCAGAAGAAAGCGCCTAAGTTGTGGGAAGTTGAAACAAGCCAGTGGCTTGTACAAGTGACTGTGAGCACCAGATCGAGCAACTTGCCAAAGATTAACTAAGTTTGTCTTTGGAATGTATGCAGCATCAGAAAGGCCTGATTCCATATTTATAATAACAGTGGATAGTGGAAGGGACTTCGAGAAACGTTAATTTGCACCATACACTTTTTTTAATGGTTTCGGTGGCGGGAACATACCGAATTCCTCACAGGCATTTCTTTTTTATTTTGCAGAGAATGTGGAGTCTGCAGATGACTGTTCTGGAAAAAGGTGAAAGGAATTACAGCAAGAGCCGAAAAGCCCCCCACGTTCCTCCCATAACTTTCACTTTCATCAGTTATTTCAACAATGTCACATATTATACTGCCCATAAGCTTGACAACATATCTATTTGAGAGGATCGAAATTGATTTTTGTGACTGACCCTGAAATTTGTAAAATCTCTATCTAGATTTCAGCGTTGTTTAAATTAAGCAGTGTTACGATTGAAGCTACATTTGAAAACACTTGGTTTTGAGCTTGTGTAGCGCAGCCAGAACTATAAAAATTGAGATTGAAACGAAAACAGCCTGAGAAAAATCCTGGACACCGTAGTAATCTCACAACAAGAGAGAAAAATATAAATATTATTCTAAATATATATATATAAAAAGCTATCTGAATTAGATAGCAAGCCGGGCCTATATAGCTAGGATTAGAAAATTTATCAAATATGATAAATTCTGATCATTCAATAAAATAAAAATAATGTCTAAAACAAGTCGGAAAAAATTAGGCGAAAACCACTTAATAAAGTTCTGGAAATTATATAAAACAAAATAGCAAAAAAAACTCAGAACGAAAAAAATAGAGACCTAAATGATGGAATCTAGGGTTCGACTCTACAAGTATAGCTCTTAATTTTCTTGCAGCGTGCACCCCAAAAACAAGCTTTCTGAATCGGAGTGATTTGTATCATTCTACCAAGTCTCAGTAATGTGATGGTAAAGAATTTAAAATATATATATATAGCAAGAATTTGAGTTAATATATATATATATATATATATATATATATATATATATATATATATCATTCTCACACCCATAATAAAAGTTATGGCCAAAATATTGAAGGAATGCACAAAACATTCCCAAATTGCCTTTACATATCCTCAATTATAAAGTTATTAACACTATACTCTTTGAGGGGAACTTCCTCATTCAGAAATCATCCTCCTCTACCACGATCATGTCCTCTATGACCTCCATCCATGGAAATCAAAGAGTACAACATAAAACAACTGGAAAAGTTCAATTCTGATACCAGCGCTAGCTTAGTTGGAACTATGAAAATTGAGATTAAAAAAAAATGTGGAAGGGATTGAAATGAAAAGGGCTTGAGAAAAAACCTAGACAGTGTAGATAATCTCACAATAGGAGAGAAAAGCCTGAATATAATATTTTGAGTATCAAAAACTATATGAATATTGGTTCCATAAGTTAGGCTTAAATAACTATAGTTGAAAAAATTACCAAATATGATAAATTCTGATTTATTCAATAAAGTAAAATAAAATTTTAAAACAAGTTAGCAAAATTTAAGTAAAAATTGGAAAAAAAAATCACCACAAAATAAAGTCCCGAAAAGTTAACAAAAATAGCAAAAAATACAAAACAAGAAAAATAGAGACTTAAAAGATGGAATTTGGGGTTCAAAACAACCCCCAGGAATGATTTGCGTCATTTTGACACCCGTAACAAGAGTTATGGCAAAAATACTGTAGGGTGTGCACAAACATTCCCAAATCAAGCTTGAACTATTGTTTTCTGCCATGCTTGTGTTGGTTTTCCCTGTCAAGATAGTCCAGCTCTATCAACTCCGTATCCGATGGCTAAACTCTTCCAAAATCTCTTGCATCATTAAGTACACTTAACACAGCTGATCAAAAGCCAAATGCACTCGGGGTTGCAGATAATTTATATTTGGTTTCCCGTGATGATGGAAAAACCGTTGATTATGGGCAATCAGATTACAATGAATTACTTGCAATATTGCATATTCGCCCAGCTGTTGAGCTGTATATGCATCGACTTTAATATGATTACTAGCAATCAAGCAAATGTTTAACCCAATATTATGTTTTACTAATTACCCATCGAAACATGGCAGATGCTAGCTGGTCGTCAAGGTTTTTTTTATCACATAAAGTAGCATCTTCATAGGAAGAAATTTTATCCCAGTAAGAAAAATAGCCTGTCGTGTGAGCAATGAAATTGATGGGTAAAAGAACTAATATAGGTGAGTAACATCGCTCATGAGGTAACCATCAGGTTTTGATTGAAATAGCTTAAAAAACTTGATATCACTTCAACAGCATTTGTATGATTCGACAAAAAAGAAAGGCAGAGACCCACTTTTCGAAAGTGGGCGCTTTAAGAACTGGACGGTGAATGCCTGCCTAAAATTTAGTTATATTTCCTTGTAGTGGGAACTTCACTTAGAGCTCTGGTAAGGTTTGTTGAGTCTTATTTTATAACCGACCAAATCAATGCAAACCATGTCTGGTCATGGTTTCTCCATCGCTCCTTTCGGCAATATGGCCAAGGATGTTCAATCTGATGTTCCCATTCTGCGATTGGGATCTGATCGCTTTCACTGTAAGATTGGATATCACTTGTGGAGTTTCAGTCTTCCCAGAAAAGAATTCAAGATGATGCATATATGCTGGCTGCATGTTATCTGTAGAGAAGAACAATTTTCAGAAGCATTTCTGCTAGTGATATTCTATGAAATAACATTTTCTGCAAGTTAGTCAAAGCAGAACAGAACAGCACATTAATTCAATTTCAAAGCCATAATCAATGACATGTCCATAAGCGAATTAAGCTTTTTATTTCAATCAAGACTAGCAAATAATGGAGGAATTTCCGATCTCAGGTGCTTTTTCTATGCTTTCTAGCCGTGCTTATAATTCGTTATGTATGCCTGCTGCTGATATGGAGATCAAAGATGGTCTTTTCTTTTAAGGGTCCAGGGTCTGTATAAAGCTTTTGGTATAGATGGCTTGCATGCTGTTTTTGTTAGGTGGTGGTCTTGAGCATATTTCCTCGTCAAAAGCTAGCTTCTTATAAATTCCCTCACCAGCCTCTTCCACAACTGATGTCGGATAACTCCAGCAATCTCCCCCCTCACAAATCTGGCTTTAGGTTGAAGCCACGACAGCCAGTTTTTTACTCTGATTGTCGGGTCCAGACTTGCTGGCATACATGAGCTCTGATAGCAATTGTTAGGTGGTCTTGGGCCTATTTCTCTCAAAAACTAGCTTGTGAGGTGACTCCCACCTCAAATACAGGGTTTCTGTGTCTAGCAATCAGATTTTTAATGCAAAGATTAGCTCGGATCACCATCATACCTTTTGATTCTGCGCTTAGAAGAATTTTCAATCTACTGAATGTTTTGTGCGACAGAATCCCAGACATTTCAATTTATAAGCTGAACGACCTTCATATCTCCTCTTCAAAAATTGTACTGCCTGGATTCCTGGTGCATTATCAATAAGACGAAGTCAGCACCAAGGCAGCGGATCTTACCAATAAATATTGCATTCACCTTGTGCAAAGAATAGATTGACTTTAGTCCTCGAAAGATTACTCAAGCTTCCTAAAGGCACAAGCATGCAAGGAAGGAAGGACTGACACGGAATAGACACTGTAGATTGCTAAAAATACATCTCCCCTGTTATATCTGAGGTTATTTTAATGATTTCCCAAACCACTGAACCTGAAATGGAAAGCAGACTAGGATATCAAGTTCCCTTTCCACAATATCCATATTGATGTCCCATTATTCTTTTTGAGCAGAATTGCTAGGGCGGTTCCATAACTACCAGTCCACGCATGACTAAAAAGCGTTGTTGTTAGGAACAATTTTCAACACCATATACAGGGTTATTCGTTTGATTTTCACTTTCTCAACTTAAATGCTAACTCTTAACCATCCTTGTAGCATTTCATAGAATAAATCCTGTACTACAAGCCACAATGTTCAGACATCCATGAATCGTGTAAGAATGATAGAACAAGCAGAGTTGCATGATCTGGTTGGCAGCTAAAATACAACGAACACCGAGGACAAAAAAACCTCCTTTCAAAGTAAAATCCTCATCATATGGGATCGAATTGTAGTCAAGAAAACTACATAAGCAATAAATTGTGGTGTTGCAATTTGTCTCACTTCAAATTAAGGGTCAGTAATGCCATGGAAGTCTTAACAACAGACTACGCAGAACCTTCTTTACCTGCTCTTTACACAAAGATGAACATAACCTAATAAATAATTATAAAAATGGAATAAAAGAACTGGGGATGCATAACAAATAACACAGCCTGAATATGATTCACTTTAAACAGACCACTAGCTACTTCTCTACAGCGGAGCACGTTTTTCTGCAAGGAGCAGACAGCCAGACAACAAAGTACCGCATCATAACCCAAGGAAGGCGCACTGCTTTCTTGCATGCTCTGGGATCAACTTGACAAGCATCTCAAGGGGCACTCCTTTCAGCTCTGACCAGAGTAGATAGACATCAAGAACAGTTATTAACAGGAACTTCAATGGAATAATGAAAGAACATTAAGAATTGGTCATACCATGAGGCTTAAAATTGAACAGTGGTGGAAGGAAGCGTCCATTTGGCAGACGGGTGTTAGGATCATGCAGCTCATCAAAGAAAGGATGGATCAAAGCCTCCAGCTGCATTGCAAAATAAATTATAAGAATAAATAAATGAAACCACAAGCATTACCAACAAAAAAGGCAGCCACAAAACGAAAGCATGCAGCTAAAACCTGAAGAGGCCAATTCATTCATTCAATCAATGCTACATTGCACATACAATAGAAAGCTCAACTACAAGTCTACAAGGTAAATGCCTAATTGGGGTTCCCCATTTCCCTAATATTCTGTCTGAAAATTAATACATCTAAAGTGGTATTCCCTCAGAGGACAAATAAGTAGTCAGATCTGATTCATCTCTTAAATGGTCCAGCTGACAAAAAGATGCATTAAGTGCCTGGAATGACTTCAAAATACAAAGAGTGGACACACATGGAGAGTATCTTTTGTACAAGGAAACAACAATTTATGATCAGAAAATACAGTAGAGTAGGTAATGGAGAAAGATAAGCACTTCAAAGAATAATTTTTCATTTGATCTTGCTGTGCAAAACAAAGAAAATAAATAACAATATTCAAAGGATCTTGCTGGAATTTTATACTCACAGCTGTGCTTCGGAGGTTCGGAGAATACTGTAATAGTCTGGAGACAAGGTCCACAGCTTCAGGGGGCGTGCGCTTGTGGAATATCTGTCAATCATATGCAGGCATATAGGTGAATAATTCACGTTATTTGTCCGTGCTTATTTTTTAGAGACAGGGCAGAAGTAATTTTTGCTGGTACCTTGTGCCACGGGTGAGCTTTAATTTGAGGAAATTTGAACTCTGTGTAATTAGGATTCATGCACTTAATTTCCTCCCTTGTTGGGGTACCCAGAACCTGCATGAGAATACATAAATTACATGGGAGAAAAGAGCCTACAATGGAGAAGAGAGCTAGAAATTTCCAGTCTCAGCAACATAACCCAAAATGATCCCTCTAAATTCAATATAAATGCGACAATACATATTTAAAACTTCACCACTTCACCCATTGTTCAGGATGGGAATAGGCTCATAGGATTAGGAATCGTAAGGAACATCCCACTTTTCATGACATCTATAATCAAGTGACGAACCGAAAGTGAAAGTTTTCTTTATACAGACCAATCTAGCACTTTTTTTGTGAGAAGCATAGTTCCAAGCCTTCCTTCCTGCTCCCTCCTCCCCTCCCGCCCCAAAAGTTCTTTTTCTTTATTTTCACGCCATTACACTTTTTATCAAGGTATTGTATAGGAAACAATTATTACCTTTATAATTTCAACCAGCTGGTCTACTCCACTCTCACCCGGAAAGAGAGGCTGTCATCAACAGAAATATTGGTGTCACTTGTATAATTTACTAACAAAACGTACAGGAAGAAAACCTTGTAAAAAACAAAACTACCTACCTGTCCAAGCAGTAATTCAGCCAGAACACAACCCGCAGACCAGATGTCAATGGCAGAGGTGTACTCAGTTGCACCAAAAATAAGTTCAGGTGCTCGATAGTACCTGGAACATATGTAAGATATGTTTGGTTCTCCTTTAACCTGTCAAAAGCAACCAAAATTAGAATGATTTACATTATGTGAATTGTAACTCAAAATTATGACATAATTCCAGAATAGGAAAATACAAACCAAAACTTTTGCACTTCCAAAGTCACATAGTTTCACTTGGTGCGTATGTGGGTTCACCTGTTCAAAATAAATACAACAGATTCACAATTAGAGAAAGTAATATTGCAAGTACATAATAAAAAGACAACAAAGTAGGATTGACATATCAAAAAACAATACTAAAATTTTGTATTAAAAGCACATTTATTAGTTTGCTGCACAAACATTCAACATTGAAGGTCCAACTCCAAGTAAGACAAAAACCAAGTACCCTTGTTAACATACCAATAAGTTTTGAGGCTTTATGTCTCTATGGCACACTCCAATACTATTGTGAATGTAAGCAAGAGCTCTACAAATCTGTCCACGAGCAAGGAAAAAAGGTCAAATAAGAGCCATAAGTAAATGAACTTGCATCCGTTGAACCTCATATGAAATAACCTATATCTAACGAATAACAAGCACATCTCAGATAGGAAAGAAAGCACATATACAACTCATACCTGATAAAAGTAAAGTTTGACATATATCAATGGCATCCTTTGACTCATCTTACTGTAGTGTTTGATTACTCGGTGGATGGTCTCAGGGACATACTCAAGTACCAGGTTAAGATAGAGTTCATCCTTTTCAGTTGTTGAGAAGAAACAGTGTTTCAGAGACACTACATTAGGGTGATCTAGAAGACGCATGGTTTGCAGCTCCCGGTTCTTGTACCTTTTATCTTGCAGAACCTTTTTAATAGCAACAGTTTCGCCAGTCTCTAAACATTTAGCCTGAACCAACACCGCAGCAGAAAAGAAAATTTAGTGCCTCATCCAAATATAAATCCAAACAGCATGTGAGAATCAACCAGCTAAAAGCATGCAGATCAGCTTTATATCTAGACAACAACTTACCTGGAACACCACTCCAAAAGATCCGTGCCCAACAACACGTTCAGCCATATAGCTTATTGTCTGCATTCATCAGAGACCAAATTATATCATATAAAAACAACATCAGAATCTATTTGACCAAGAGGCTAACATTTAAGGATAATAACCTGCTTTGGCTGGCCATTTTTGCCACCAATTGTTGTGACAATTATATGACCTGTCTCGGTTCCATTACCGTCAACCACAGTTGCTTCCATTTCCTGAAAAATCATTAGACATTTTCCTTCCAAGTAAATAATATTGCAACCAAGCAATCAACAAGTGGTGGGTGATTAACATGAAGGCAATCTCAGTTTAGTGGAGATGGCAGCTTGTGTACCTTGTCATCCCTAATTTTCATGTCATTCATCTCGTCAGGCAACTTATCAACACCAGCTGAGTTTCCACTTCTATCTCGCAATCCAGTAGCAGGGACAACACTTACAGAAGCCATTCTCTCAAAAAAAAGAAAGTAATAAAGAAGATCCTCTTAGGAATTCACCTTGCCGACTCAATCAAGATTCTGCAACTTGCCTGTGTATAAGACTTATCACGGTTAGCTGTTTCATGTAAAAGAAAAGGAGCTGTTTCATGTGAAAGAAAAGGAGCATGTCATCAATGCATAAGCAAAATCTAGGTCCCTTTTGATACAAGTGCAGTTGCCAAGTTTGGTCAGTTATTTCTCATCTCTCTATAAACCCCTACAAACCAAAGGCATAAGAGAGAGCAAGATAAGTTTCACTAAGATGGGTTTTTTTTGTCTGGGCAGCCAACACTGAAGTTAGCTTGAAATGGGATTTATTAGCTTTTTATTTTTTTTTCCTGTTAAGCACCATTAAAACACATTTTGGGTAGAGGCGAAGCAAAGCCAAGGAAAAAAATTAAAAAAAAAAAAGTTAACTGTGAGGAAAATGACGATCCACAAAACTCCCAAATTTTTGCGCAGTTATCACAAGACCAAGAAAAAAAAAGAGCATAACTAGTAGTAGCAAAAGAAATGAAAACCATAAAAGCAAAGATCTTTCCTGATGCACACACAGATCAAACAAAAGCAACAACGAAACTAACCTGATCTATAAACTAAAAACACAAAGATTAACTTCTTAGAGAGAGAGAGAGAGAACCCACTTGAAAAAAAAATCCATCAAAAATAAAAATCAGCATGGTGGAAAGGGCAAAACTTACTCAAGACTCGGAGATCAGGTCAAGAAATGGGATTGCAGGACGAGGCAAAATCATGACAGGATTTCACAAAATAAAAGGTTTTCGGGTATAGATTTTGGAATAGTTCTTTTTACCAAAGTACTCAGTAGGACTGCCCAATTTTGTTCTTCGACACAGATAGAGATAGACAGATGAATGGATGGAGAGAGAGAAGACAGTCCAACAGCCCAAACATTTATGTGTTGTTCTTGTATTTCTCACTTTCCTTCTTTTTGACCGTTCAACCCTGGCTGGCCCCCACTCTTCCACTTTCAAACTTTCCCTGTCTCCTCCCTTTGAATAAATCAATTTTTATATTTCTTTTAGGCTACTCCCAATGAGGCCTGGCCACAGCCAAAGCGTAAATTAAAGGTAGATTCTCCGGTCAGCAGTCCAGACCAAAGATTTTCGTAAATAACACTTTAAGCTGTGTAGTTTTGTGCCATTCTGAAAAGTATTTGACGGTTTGGATTTTTGACCAGCTACAGCCGGTTGGACTCGGTCGGATTCTGTTATCATGCCGTCTCCAATTATTGCTGGTATTGTATTTATGATGAAAAATGGCGCTGTTTCCACTCTGTAATTTCTCGTACTGTTACTTCATTAATCTTTCCTTCTTTCAAATTTTTCTCACTGTATTTGAATGCAAGATATCAGTTCAAAATGTTGTCTTAACCTCTTTAACCAGGAAGATCAGGTCTATTTACGGCGAGAATATAATTATAAATATTTTTTATTTAAAAATATATTAAAATTATATTTATTTATTTTTAAAAAATTATTTTTGATATCAATACATCAAAATAATCTAAAACCATCAAAAAATATTAATTTAAAATAAAAAAAATTAATTTTTTTCAAAAACAATTTTTTTTACCTGTTTAAGACAGCGTTTCAAGTGAATTTTTTTAAAATTGGTTTTTAAATCATTTTAACATGTTAAAATAAAAAAATATTATTTTTTAATGAAAAACTCCTAAAAATAATCATTATTATTATTTTAAACACCCTTAAAAAAAATACCTGTTCCCAGAAAAAATGGTACAGTCTTAACATTATATTTCAGGACAGTGAGCATTCATGTGAAAAGGGAAGAAACGTGATGTGTGGTTTATGATACAGATTTTAAAGAATTTTTACAAATAATTTTTAATATTTGTGTTGTTTATTATATTTCTTACAATTGGTGTTATAAAAGTTGTGATGGAGGACAAGTTATAAATCCTCCCACGTAATCTTGGATTCCGATCGGCGCTCACTGACCTTTTCATTCATTCACACGCCACCATTTTTGAACGCTCCCCGAGCTTGCTTGATCCCCTTCCATGGAGTCTAGAGTTATCTATCTCTTCGGCCCTTGCCATCCGGTAATGGCCCCTTCTGCTACCAATAATATATTAGTTATTTTATAAAAAAAATAATTGGATATCCGGTTGATTTTAAATTAATTATATATTTCTTTATTTAATGGAGCCATATTATGCCTTTGCCTTTGGGATTTCAAGGTACCTATATTGAAATTAAATTGATTTTAAATTAAGTATCATGAATCCTTAATCAAAATTATTCTACGAGATTGTTTGTTTTAATGTTTTAAAAATGTTTTTAAAAAAAAATTTGTTTTAAATTAATTTTATTATTATTATTATTAAGTCATTTATGAAAAATAATCTTTTAAAATTAAAAAATTATTATTTTAATATATTTTAAATAAAAAATACTTCAACCGCTAAAACTATTAAATAGCCACCGCTACTCTCAATCCAATATGATCTGTGATGTATCAACTCTCCCCGCCTTGATGACGTGGTTTGATTCCCTGCGTATTCTCGGGGACTGCAACCACGAGAGGAGGCTCAAATTGGTCCCAGCCAGGGCAACATGTTTCGAGGGTCCCAGGGAGGTAGGCGTGGTTAGGTATGGTCTTTTTTTTTTAATGTATGCTATACTTGGAGATTGTTTAGAATTTTGTTTTAAACAATGTATTTAAAATTTTGAATTTTTTTTAAAATTATTTTTATTATTTTTTATCAATTTATTAATATTAAAAAATAATTTTTAAAAATTATTATTTTAATATATTTTTTATTTAATGGAAAAATCAAACCCTTCGTATTCTTATTTAATGGAAAAAATAAAATAAAATAAAATACATTATTCTGTCCACCTAAGCCACGTGGAATTGGCAACTTCGAAGAACACTGTAAAAAGCCACGTGGAATTGGATAAAGATTAAAAACCTCACTCCTTGGCAACTTCCAAGAACACTGTAAAAAGACACGTGGAATTGGATAAAGATTAAAAACTTCACTCCTTGGCAGCTTCGAAGAACACTGTAAACTACATTTACGTTTAAGTGATCAATCGAGTCTTCTTATTACTATTTTGATAGATCCAATCCTTCTACTTTGTCTTTCATTTACAATCCAGGACATCGTTAGCGATAATTTAAGTCCGATTTGACGTGATCTTCAATTTCCAGAAGCAAAAATGTTTTCGAAAATGAAATTCATTTTTTAAAACATTTCAAGAATATTAAAAAGACAAAAAAAATTAGTTATAAGATTATTTTTTAATCATTTTATTTTTTTCCCTTGGTTCGATGGATAAAAATACTTTTTTTTTTCAAGTTTTTATGTTATTTGATGGGGGCATTATTGGGAACTTCTTCAGGCTTTAAATTTTAAATTTTCCATGTTTTTCAAGATAATGTGATGCCGAATCTCACTTTTTTTCAACCTTTTTACTTTTAAAAATAAAAGACAAGTGATATTTTAATCAATATTAATAAATATATTTATAAATATAGTTTGGTCGAGTTTCAACCTATAATTGTATTTAACTTAAATTTTAATATTTTAAAAATTATAAACCTAATTTATTTAATTTTTTTGAAACCAAGCAGGTTGAATATACCGAGTAGATCTATTTTTTGTGTGGATATTATATATATCCATATATTGAGTTTATATTACTAATTTACACAGGTTTCAAAGAGTAACATACAACACCATTAAATTCCAGTCACCTCTCTGTTTTTTAAAGATGAATATTTGTTTTACGTTAAAGAAATTTAATAGAAAGTTAATTAATAAGAACATAAAAGCTAAAATATTTACAGATAAAATAAAAATAAATATTCAATTTACAAACCATCAAATATAAAGATAAAAAGATAAAGGAGAAATGAATTAGGTTAGATTAACTAAATTTTAAAAATTTTGACTCATCACTCAACCTATAATTTCTATTTTCTAGGTTTCTTAACACATTATAATCTTTAATATTTATATTATATAAATTGGATGGGTTAAATGAAGTCAAATAATATAATTATTATAGATAAATCAGTTTTTTTAACGCCTCCAAATATGGATGTAAGCCCCACATGACATCGACCGAGGAAACCAAATATTAAACGAACTCTTGAATGGAGGATCCTCCTTGCACATGAAATACAAAGCAAGGAGACTCAATTCATCAAATAAATAATAAAAAGGAGTCGACGAGCGAAACAATCATATCACAGGTATTAATTAATCTATTTATCAAAAGTAGAGGGACTGACTTGTAATTTACTCAAGCAAATAGGAGGTGCTCAGGGCCGTAGTTGAAGCCATCATTGTCACTTTGAAAGCCAGGAAGGCTAATTTTTGTGGCGTTTTAAATGGTGGTATAACCGTGTTTTTTTAAAAAAATTATAATTTAATTTGTTTTTTATATATTTTAAATCATTTTTATATGTTGACATCCAAAATAAATTTTAAAAAATAAAAAGATTTATTATTTTAATTTATTTATAAATAAAAAACAATTTTAATGTACACGACAAACACCACCTTGATAGCCCCATCCCTGGACTTTGAATTGAACTCTTAAAAAAAGACGACACTCCTCACCTAAAGTCGTTGAATTTATTATAATATATGACTCTTTCTTAAACTAATTAATTTTTCATCGTGACATTTTTCTTCATGAGCATGCAAATTTTGACGGCTTGGGGCAGGCTTGTTGGATACCGTGTTCTTATTCAACACAAACAAGGTGTAACATGCCATTTTCAAAATATTCAATGATATTTCATGCACCTGTAAATTGAAAATAAGCTGTGATAATCTCTTACATCATCATGATACCATAAATCATTTTTTTATTAACATGGATATTTAGGCCAACTTACACGCACCTCAACTAATTTTACGGGTTCTGAAGTTAACGATCATATAAACTTCTAGTGGTTATCATATTAGCAATCACGAGACTCGAACCTGAGATAACAGGGAAATAAATCTTTTGATCCCTGCCATTAGATTACCCTATTAGATGATTTACTATTAATAATTCTTATTTTTGAAGGTTAGGTCAAAAACGTGTTTGTTTTCAAGAAAAATAGAGAATGATATAGGAACTTCCTTGATTTATATGCAAATTTTATAATTCACGATTAGATTTGAATCCATAGCAAGTTTTTGTTCAAATTTCTTGCAGTTCTATCTACCGCAAGAATTGTTGTCTAATAGAACTAAAATCTACTGGGAGGCACATTAATGGACAGCCCTCTTCTAATTTCTGCATTTTTATCTCATCTGTGCTGAATTTAAGCTGTATCAGCAAGTTTTAAATGTTAAGGTTTCAACTTCTAGTCAAAGACAAAGTTACTACTTTGTTTGTTTTTGTATTTTAAAAATATTTTTTAAAAAAATTAAATTAAATTTTATTTTAATTTTTCAGATTGTTTTTAGATGTTGGTATCAAAAATAATTTTTTAAAAATAAAAAAATATTATTTTAATATATTTTTAAATAAAAAATATTTTAAAGACTATTAAAAAGTAAAAACCGACGCCCAGCACCACCTCTCTGACCTTGGGAGGGTATTAGG